>OJOC01001030.1_pt1 | contig 6720 bp, 7 predicted proteins | sample 1598151 | NCBI WGS metagenome assembly OJOC01 (sample SAMN03922459, study PRJEB24848) | human gut metagenome | isolation source: stool sample | host: Homo sapiens | place: Germany | collected 2009-11 | reverse complement strand
CAGCTGTTGAAGTACAGCTTCGTCAGGCTTCACTTTAAGCAGATAATCGGCAATGTCGTACCCCTCTTTTCGCTCTACTTCGCTGGCGTTAACCTCCAAATAATCGAACATCTGCACCTCGATTCCGCAGCTTTTCATCAGTCCGATTTTGCTCTGCCAATAGTCGGTTGCGCCCAAGTCGGGAAACAGGACAACGCTTCTCCCTGCAAGAACAGACAGACTGTTGGCGTTGAAACAACCGTTTTTCCCACCCGAGGCAATCCATAAGAATTGCGGTAGATAGTAGGAGGCGATAAGGGCAGTCTTCTCGCTTTCGACCAAAGCAACTGGACGATTCTTGTTCTCGGAAAGCAGGTGCTCGCCAAAGAAACATTGCCTTAGATTATAGTCCCCTTTGTGCAGCACAGAGTGTACCCACGTAACATGATTGTATGGTTCTTTTACTCGCTTACCAGTCTCCGAATTGTAAAGCATAATCTTACCCGTGCGAACTCTGTTTTGATTGTCCGTCTGCCAGAATACGGTTGCGCCGTCCCAATACCTGGATGTTCCCACCTTGTACTTCTTCATCAGCTTCAATGTTTCCGTCTCTCCGAACTGAGCCGATAGGAATTGGAATAACTTGTTCACCGGATAGCCTCGTAATGATTGGTTGACAATATCCAAATCAATGTAAGAGGTTGTCGCGGGCTGTACTACCTTAACAGGAACATGGCTTCTGAAGGTGCTATCCGAGAGTTTTTCTTTCTCCGCCGGGTTCTGCTCAAAGTAATCACGGGGCGTGAAGTGATACCCGCATTTCTGTTCATGGTCACACCGTCCCACATACTCAGGGAATAGGATTTGCTTCTCCGTATCAATGTACTTGGAGAAACATCTTTGGCGGTGGCAGTTCGGGCAAGTGTGCCGGGTGCTAATGCCTTTGTATGGCTCTAATATAAATCTATGTGTACTCATTGTCTTCTTTTTTAGTGTGTCACTTTTGTCGTTATTGTCGCTTTCGCTGGGAAAGTGTCAAAACCGACAAAAATGTCACGGGTTAATCTTTGAATATTCTCCGTGCTTCTCTTTGCGGAACAGCGTTCCGATGTTGTCATTGAGAAAGCGTTGAAACGTCCGCTCCTTCATTCCGTTTTGTTCGGCCAACTCTATTGCTTGAGCAGTCGTGAAGGAGGCCGGAAGCTGATTGACTATCGTTTGTTGCTGACTGGTGAGAGCATTCTCATTCAGGATATTCTGTACGCTCAATGCTGATTCCTTGAAATACTCTGTCAGTTTGATGGCTCGCTCCACCGTCAGCAAGTCGATATGTGTTTTATCGCACTCTCCACAAGTCCATCGTGCTAATTGAATAATCAGGCAGAAGCGGATGATGTATATTTCCAGCTTGCAATAGATACTAACGATGGTATCGTTGGTCTCCCGGTCACACAACTCGGAAAAGTGGTGCTGCCACCCGTAAAGCCGTTTCTTGGCATCCTCTGTAAAGGTTAGAACGTGTGGCTCAATTTCTCCGAACTCGTTAAGGCTGCACTCTTGCTGTATCAGTTTCTCAATGATGGCATTCCATTCCAAGAGGATATTCTCCGGCAGTTCCTTGTCGTTCCAACGTGCCTTCTGTTGCAGATTGGGCATCACAAACAGAATACGGTCAATGAAGCCGTTGCTGGAGCGTTCTCCTTTTGCCAACTCGCTCAGGATTTTCTTTTGGATCGTACCAATGACCGAGATATACGGACGTTTGATGAAGATGGAACTCTTGGCATTCTTGCGGTCGGATATGGTGGTCTTGGCACTGAACACCGACAGCCAGAACTGCTCCTCCGAACCGTTATTGTAGCGATTGAAGTTCTTGAACCAAGCGGACAACTCATCAGCCCATAGACATAAGCCTCGTTTGTTCTGTGCATGAATGAGGCTCAAGCCTTCGGGCGTCACATCCGAAACCAAGAAACGTTTGCGGATAGGTTCTTGTGGAAATTGCTCACCGCCGCTTTCCGCACGTTCCTTCCGGCTCATACTCATCAGTTCATCATATTTTGCAAGAGCTTTCTCAAATTCCTGATTCTGCCTATAGTCATAATCGAGGAAAGGCTTCATGGCAAAGCTGAGGGGATGACTCTTGTTCGCTCCCGGTCTTCCAATCAGTGCCATATACAGAATAGGACTTTCCATCCAGCCCTGCTTGATTTGGGCAAGATGCGTATTCCCGATGCCGACTGCCATTGCCGTCAGGATAGCTGCGGCAATGTAGTCAGTGGGATAATTGTGGCATTCGTGTACCTCATGGATGATACGTTGAATCTGATCAGGGAATATACTGATAGGAAACTCCGTACCAGCCAGCCGTGTACTCAAATCAATCGCTTCATCAATGACAGATACGGGATTGATAGAACTTGTATCCATACATCAGACGGTTAGAAGTTAAAGGATGATTTAGGCTTGTGCTTGACACTACCTTGCATATTGGAAAGCATCTCTTCATAAGTCTGTTCCGCTGTCTTTCTTCGTCCGTTGTCAATCCATGCCAACAGTTCGTCCTCGTAGAAATAGAGTTTCTTGCCTTTCTTATAAGCCGGAAGTAGCCCTTTGCGTACCAATGTATATATGGTAGGCTTGGCTTTTCGGATGATACGGCAAGCATCTTCAATCTCAACCAACACGTGTTTGTCTGATGCAGGAGGTTGAAGTTCCGACACCATTCTTTTCAACTCAATGACCTGTTCGGTCAGATAACCTACCGCCTCGGGCAGCTTATCAAATGTTACTGTTTCGTTTTGCATACGCCAATCGTTTTTAATTGTTCGACGGCAAAGGAAACAGGTGTTTCAATGGTGGAATCATCCACCAAAATATAACTGTGATATAACTTTTTGATGGTAATAAGTGATGATTACAAGGGATTTAAGTATCTTTGTCAGTGCGATAATTAGTGCTATTATGAAAAATTTGGGAAGATTGATTGAAAACACATCGGAATTGATGGATAACTTGCTTCAGGTTGATACTTATTTAAGTGGAGATAATGAAGAAGATTATAAATGTATGATTAAACTTATTAGCCGTGGAACTGATTTCGTAGTCTATAAATCTGGGGGAAAGACTCATTTTGCGCCAAGTCGCTTTGTAGGATATTTGAATAATAGCTTAATTGTTCATCTCGTTAAACGAAATGGTAAAAATGGCACAAAGACTACACCTTCTATAAATAAGATATTAGGTAGTCCTTGTGAGTATGATGAAGAATTAGAAAAATGCTATTTGAATTTCTGTAATCAGCTTGAAGTCACTCCAAAGAAAATGGTTAATACTCAACGAAAGTATTGGGTATTAGATCGTTATTTGAGTGATAAATACTCCACAGAGTATTACGAAGGTTCTTTACTGCAAACACTGATTAACAGATATGAACGTAATCCCATCGCACGAAGAAGATGCATTGAAAAATACGGATGTGTTTGTCAGGTCTGTGGAATGGATTTCGGGGAAGTATATGGTGATTTAGGTAAAGGATTTATCCATGTACATCATATCGTTCCCATTTCAACACAGAAAGGGGAGCGGCATAGAATTGACCCAGAAAATAGCCTTGTCCCTGTATGCCCCAATTGTCATGCCATGTTACATAAGGGCAGACTTAGTATAGAAGAACTAAAGGAAATAATCGGCAAATAGGTTAAGCGACATTCTTATCCAGCTTAATCTTGCACTCCGATTCCGTGTGCGACATCTTGCGCTCAATCGTGGAGATTTCCACATCACGGAGGGTATGAGCGAATACCCTCTTTATGAATGTGGCTGTCTGTAATCGTGGTTTTCCGAAAGCCTTACCGATGTTCCAGCCGAAGTGCATGGCATCAATGGTCTTTAATTGCGAACTGAGTTTTATGGATTCGACTTTGGGCAAAGAGTCTGACAGATAGTATTCTGTGACATATCCGCAGAGGTGATGGAGGCTTTCTTCATCAAGATAAGGGACTAAAGTCCGTTTCGTGTAGGTGATGACCCTGTCAAGTCTTTCTTGGGATGCACGTTCTTTTTCAGCCATCGCATTGGCACGAAGCACTTCATATTCTGATGGCTGATTAGTTTCTTCAACAGAAGGTGTGGCGTCTTCCTTTGGAAGATTAGCCTCTCCTTCGTCTGTCTCGGAATGCATGGGAGTCGAAACCTCTTCTGATGTATCAGATGTGGTTTCGACTTCAATCATAGATTCTGATGCGATAGATTCTACGTCTACAACTTCTTCAATAGCTTCAGGACATCCTTCAACCACTACAATCTTGCTGCGGTAGCACTCAAATTTCAGAAAACACTTTGATAGGATTTGATTGGATGCCATTTGTAGATTGAGGTAGATGGCACCCATGACGATGGAGCAAACTACGAGAATAAGGTAGCTGCTGAACTCGTCCCAACCATAATGTAATGCGGTCTGACGAGCTAAAACGCCAATGACAACTATTGTACTGAAAACCATCAGATGCAATGTAATATGTTCAATCTTTCTCTGCTCCATAGTGATATTTGCTAATCGTTTGTGTGCAAATGTATATCATTTATTTTTAGCAAAATGCGAGGATTTGTCCGTCAGAGGGCTTTTGACGATATATTACATCAAATGTAACCACGTTACACTCTTTATAATGAGCGAGTTGTAACTTTCTTGTTTTTTGTGAAAATAGTTGGTAGAACAGGCATACAGAGCTTGGAATAAAGAGTATCTGCACTATTCCCGGTTAAATAATGCAGATATTCTAATTGCAGAGAGGGGATTATCAACAAGACAATGTACTACTCTTTCCTTTGTTGAAATATAACAGGATATGGTGGCCTTGCATACTTGTGACTTTATTTGTCAGCCACTGTCTGAACTTTATGGAATGCCCGGTATCTATATGATAAGATAAGGAGATAACAACATTCAAGTTATACACATCGGCATTATTACCGTTATTCAATTTGATGTACTTGCATACCTCGTACTCTTTCAAGATATTGGTTCTCAACATCCTTTTGATAGCAGCATGGATAATCCCTGCCGTTGTATTGAACAGGCTGGCAATCTCCCACGAGGTCATCCATATCTCGCCATCGGTGATATGGATGCCATGTCCGTTGTTGGTTATAATTCCTCGTTTCATATCTGTAGTTTATTTGAGTGAAATCTTATTGGCAGTCTCTCGCTTCTTGGAATTTACTAAATCAGCATAGATCTGAGTCGTGGTTACGTTCTTATGCGTCAGCATCTTTGAGACGGTGTAGATGTCTGTACCTAAAGATATTTGTATAACGGCGTAGCTGTGCCTAAACCCGTGGAAGGTGATGGGTTTGGTTATTCCTGCCTTTTTGAGCCAGTTCTTCAGAGGGTAGTTAATCATGCTCCGCTTCAACCCCTTGAACACTTTGCCCGTTCCGGGCGTTCCGCATAGTTCGTAGGCTTCGTTGCTGATAGGAAGTGTAGCTTCCGTTTGCGTTTTCTGTGTTCTGATACGCAGACAATAACCTTGGTCGGGAGCAATGTCAAAGTCCTCCCATTGAAGGTTTTGAATGTCGCTGATGCGTAAGCCTGTCAGACAAGCAAACAGAGAGGCAGCTTTCAATACGGGGATGTCGCAAGGTGTGGCGGCAAGTTGTTTTACCTCGTCCAATGTCAGGTACTCTTTCTTCACTTCTTGCGATTCGATCTTGTCAAGATAGTCATTGATGTTCTCCCGAAGCCATTTGTCCCGATAGGCAATCTTCAATAGCCCTCGGAATGTGGAGTAGTAGCCGGATGCCGAATTGAGGGATATGGGGCGGCTACTGCGCTTGAGTTGCTTGGCATGTAGCAGGTACTCGCGGAACTTCTTGCATAAGTCCACGTTCACCTCACCAAACGTGCAATGACCTTTGACGAAGTTGTGGAAATGCTGATAGACAAACTGCCACTTCTGGTCTTTGTTCCGGCACATCTTCTTGAAATAGGCAAGGAAGTCGGCCTTCTGCTTGGTCTTGTCTAAGAAGCCGAACTCTTCATTGATGAGTGACTGTACCCGGATGCAACGGATAGCCTCTGCCTTGTTCAACATATCGTTGTTGAACTCTCGTTCCATCTCGTTCTTGGGATGAGCATAGATGTAAATACCGAGGTACTCCCTACGGCTCATCTGCATGGTTTCGGGGTTACGGACTGCCGGATAATAATCCAGATACAAGGAGATGCGGTTGTTACGAATCGCTCTCTGACGAACTGTTACTTTTGTACACGTGTGTGTCATGCTGTTTGATATTTAGAGTTTTACATTTGTTTGGTGCAAAGGAATACGGTGCTTTCATGGTGACAACTGCCACCGAAAAATAACTTATTCAATCTTTGGGGCAGCGAGTAGTTTATCCAATTCGGCTTTCGAGATAAGCGTATATTTACCCTTCTTCACCTTCGGGATATTGTGATACGTTGCGTAATGATAGAGCTGGTCACGAGTGAGGTTGAACTTCTCCATCGCCTCAGCCACGGTATAATACTTCGGTTCTTCGGGCGCCGCCACTCCTTTGGCTATATCCACATGCTTCTTGGAATAGTACACCATGATGCCCTCCTTCTTCTTCGGGATGGCATTCTTGGAAACGAAGCAATAGACGGCGGATAAGGTCATGCCAAACTTCTCCTGTATCTCTTGGGTACTATACCTGTCTCTTATACACATCTGACGCTGCCGACGAGCGATCTAGTGT
>OJOC01001022.1_pt1 | contig 6760 bp, 7 predicted proteins | sample 1598151 | NCBI WGS metagenome assembly OJOC01 (sample SAMN03922459, study PRJEB24848) | human gut metagenome | isolation source: stool sample | host: Homo sapiens | place: Germany | collected 2009-11 | reverse complement strand
TCTCGTGGGCTCGGAGATGTGTATAAGAGACAGACCAGAACCGCCGTGCCGACCATGTGAACAAATTATGGGAAATCATCGATTGGGATGCAGTAGAAAAACGTATGTAAAAGGTCATACCGACTACACTTTAATTATTAGGAGAGTGTGTCAAAACCAAACCGGTCTATCAAACCTCAACTGTAGGGGCAGGGTTTGCCTGCCCGAAGACACAAAATAAACTGTTTTCGGGCGAGCGAACCTTGCCCCTACGAACTAAACGACAGTATTATCCACGTTTTGCCCCCCTTTAATATAGTCACGCAACAATATGACCATTTATAACGAAAACAGCCAATCACATGAATATCCTTTTATGACAATGAAGAAAAATAATGCCTGATTTATAGCATTATTCATTTCTTTTCCTTTATCTTTGCGACCGTAAAAGCAAAGGGGTGCCCACGGACAGACGGGCTGAGATTATACCCTGTGAACCTGATGCGGTTAGTACCGACGAAGGGATTGTTACTTCTTGCCACACATCTATCCGGTTTAAAAGCAACTCTTTGTATTTACATACAAATTCATAAATCACTAACTTATGAAACTGAAAGTAAACAGCAAAGAAACCGAAGCAAAGGACGGATGCACCATTGCCGAACTCGCCTCACAGTTGGCACTCCCCGAAAGAGGTGTAGCCATCGCCGTAAACAACAAGATGATTCCCCGCACAGAGTGGAACGAACGCATATTGCAACCCAATGACAATTTGGTAGTGATAAAAGCTGCCTGTGGAGGATGAGGCCGATGGAACTTCAATTCATTACACATTTCACCGATACTTATTCCTATTATGATTCGGCGCGCATGGCACTCGAAGGCGGTTGCCGCTGGATTCAGTTGCGCATGAAAGATGCTCTCGTCAGCGAAGTGGAGCGGGAAGCCTTACGCCTGCAACGCTTGTGCAAAGACTACGGTGCGACCTTCATCATAGACGACCACGTAGAGCTGGTCAAGAAGATACATGCCGACGGAGTGCATCTGGGTAAAAAAGATATGCCCGTAGCAGAAGCACGGAAAATGTTGGGAAAAGATTTCATCATAGGTGGCACAGCCAATACATTTGAAGATGTAAAGATGCACTACGAAGCCAGAGCCGATTACATTGGTTGCGGTCCGTTCCGATTCACTACCACCAAAAAGAACCTCTCACCGGTATTGGGACTGGAAGGATATCGCTCTATCGTCTCGCAGATGAAAGAAGCAGGTATACATCTGCCCATCGTTGCCATCGGAGGCATAACTTTCGAAGATATTCCCTCTATCATGGCAACCGGTGTCACAGGGATCGCCCTTAGTGGAACGATCCTGCGTGCAGACAACCCCATAGAAGAAACAAGACGAATCATAAATATAGAAAAGATAAACAATAAATAAACTATACCCACAATGAAGAAACTCATCATTGCCGGAAAAGAATTTGATTCCCGTTTATTTCTGGGAACCGGCAAATTCCATTCAAACGCCACCATGGAAGAAGCTATCCTGGCATCAGGATGCGAAATGGTGACAGTAGCCATGAAACGTATCGAACTCGATGACAAGGAAGATGACATGCTGAAACATATCATTCATCCTCACATCCAGTTATTGCCCAACACTTCGGGAGTGCGCACCGCCGAAGAAGCGGTCTTCGCCGCACAAATGGCTCGTGAAGCCTTCGGAACCAACTGGTTGAAACTGGAGATTCATCCCGATCCGCGTTACTTGTTGCCGGATTCTACAGAAACATTGAAAGCTACTGAGGAACTGGTGAAACTGGGCTTTGTCGTTTTGCCTTATTGCCAGGCAGACCCCACTTTGTGCAAACGTCTGGAAGAAGCCGGTGCCGCAACCGTCATGCCTCTTGCAGCTCCCATCGGTACCAATAAAGGCTTACAGACACGTGATTTCCTGCGCATCATCATCGAGCAATCCTCTGTCCCCGTGGTAGTAGATGCCGGAATCGGTGCTCCGAGCCATGCTGCCGAAGCAATGGAAATGGGTGCGGATGCCTGTCTGGTCAATACTGCCATTGCTGTTGCCGGGAATCCGGTAGAGATGGCAACAGCATTTAAAGAAGCAGTCATCGCCGGCCGCCGTGCTTACGAAGCAGGGTTAGGTATTGTCGGACAGAATTTGATTGCTTCCGCCTCATCACCTCTAACTTCATTTCTTGATTAAAATTTAAATATGATGGACAAAGAACAAGATAAAAAAGCATATGCCCATGCAGAAAAGGCATACATGCACGGAACGATGTTTCCATATATCAAGGTAGGTATGCAAAAGGTAAACCTTACCCCTACCGTGAACATCGTGAACGGTGAGAAAGTGGCAACACCCAATGCTCCCGTCTACATCTACGACACCAGCGGTCCTTTCAGTGACCCTGACATCGAAATCGATTTGAAAAAAGGACTTCCCCGTATGCGCGAAAGTTGGATTACCGGACGTGGAGATGTGGAACAACTCCCATCCATCACTTCCGAATACGGAAAAATGCGGCGTGACGACAAAAGCCTGGACCACCTGCGCTTCGAGCACATCGCCCTGCCCTATCGCGCCAAAGCAGGAAAAGCCATTACACAGATGGCATACGCCAAAGCCGGAATCGTTACACCGGAAATGGAATATGTAGCCATCCGCGAGAACATGAATTGTAAGGAACTGGGAATTGAAACCTTCATCACTCCCGAATTCGTGCGCGATGAAATAGCCGCCGGACGAGCCGTACTTCCCGCCAACATCAACCATCCCGAAAGCGAACCAATGATTATCGGCCGCAACTTTCTGGTAAAAATCAACACCAACATCGGAAACTCGGCCACCACTTCTTCTATAGATGAAGAAGTAGAAAAGGCGGTATGGAGCTGCAAATGGGGAGGAGACACATTGATGGACCTCTCTACCGGAGCCAATATACATGAGACACGCGAATGGATTATCCGCAACTGCCCCGTACCCGTGGGCACTGTACCCATCTATCAGGCCTTGGAAAAAGTAAACGGTAAGGTGGAAGACCTCAGCTGGGAAATTTATAAAGATACATTGATTGAACAATGCGAACAGGGAGTGGATTACTTCACTATCCATGCCGGTATCCGCCGGCAGAATGTGCACCTGGCAGACAAACGGCTTTGCGGCATTGTGAGCCGTGGGGGAAGCATTATGAGCAAGTGGTGCCTGATGCACGACAAAGAAAGTTTCTTGTATGAACATTTTGATGATATCTGTGATATTTTGGCACAATATGACGTAGCCATATCTTTGGGTGACGGACTTCGTCCGGGCTGTATTCAGGATGCCAATGATGAGGCTCAATTTGCCGAACTGGACACTATGGGAGAACTGGTGCTTCGCGCATGGGACAAGAATGTGCAGGCTTTCATCGAAGGACCGGGACATGTACCCCTGCATAAGATTAAAGAAAACATGGAACGCCAGATTTCACATTGCCACAATGCACCGTTCTATACCCTCGGTCCGTTGGTAACGGATATCGCTCCGGGATATGACCATATCACTTCGGCTATCGGTGCTGCACAAATCGGTTGGCTGGGCACTGCCATGTTGTGTTATGTCACTCCGAAAGAACACCTCGGACTGCCCAACAAAGAGGATGTTCGCGTGGGCGTAATTACTTACAAGATAGCCGCTCATGCCGCCGATTTGGCAAAAGGTCATCCGGGTGCACAAATTCGTGATAATGCTTTGAGCAAAGCACGTTACGAATTCCGTTGGCGTGACCAGTTCCATTTGAGTCTCGACCCCGACCGTGCATTGGAATACTTCAATGAAGGACGCCATACAGACGGTGAATATTGCACCATGTGCGGACCGAACTTCTGCGCCATGAAGCTGAGCCGCGACCTGAAGAATGTAGAAGGTAAGGAATAAATCATATTCTCATCCACCGTAGGGGCAGACCCATGTGTCTGCCCCTATGGTAAACAATCCTCATAGGAAGACAAATGGAAGAAGATTTCAAGAAAGCACCGGAAAGTACTTTAGGAAGAAAATACATAGACAGCATAGTAGAGCAGGTGATGGATTCGCCTGCCCGCTTCGATGACCTCTATGCCCTCACCGAACATGAAGAAGAAAAGATAGCCTGGCGTGCTACATGGGCTTGTGAAAAACTGAGTATCCTCGCCCCTTCCTTATTGATAAGCAAAAGGGAAGAGCTGATGCAACGAGCCATGCAATGTCCCCATGGGGGCATACGCCGTCTGCTATTGAACACACTTCTTCATCTTCCTGTTCCGAAACCCATCAATGTGGCTTTTCTCGACTTCTGCCTGAACGGAATGACTGTAGCCGGACAAGCCGTATGCATGAAACTGGCATATGCTATCTGCCTGAAAGAACCCGAACTGATGGGAGAACTGGAAGCCTATTTGGAGAATATGGAACCGGAATACTATACCGCAGCCGTACAATGTGCACGCAACAACATTCTAAAGAAAATAAGGAAATGAATAATCAGAAAATCAGAATGTATAATCCCGGAAAGATTGTAAATGGAGAATATGTATTTGAATGAAGCGGGACGGTTAGTAGAAATCAGCATTCATACGAAGAAATATCGGATTATATCATCACCAACCCATTACGATGGGAAAAAGACCTATTATTCATTGAACAATAACAGAACAATAAAAAAATAACAACTATCATGTTTTCAGAAGAACTTGAAAAAATAGACTGGGAGGAAACCACCAAAGCCATCTACTCCAAGACAGAGAGTGACGTGCTTCGCGCCCTCGGCAAAGAACATTGTGATGTAGACGACTTTATGGCACTCATCTCACCGGCGGCAGCCAAATACCTGGAACCGATGGCACAACTGAGCAAAAAATACACCGAAGAACGTTTCGGCAAGACCATCTCCATGTTTATACCTCTATATATAACAAACTCCTGCACCAACTCCTGTGTGTACTGCGGTTTCCATATCAGCAATCCGATGGCACGTACCATCCTCACCCCCGAACAGATGGAAGATGAATACAAAGCCATCAAGAAGCTCGGCCCGTTTGAAAACCTGCTGCTGGTAACAGGAGAGAATCCCGCCAAGGCAGGTGTTCCCTATCTGGCAAAAGCGCTGGACATCGCAAAAAAATACTTCAGCAACCTGAAGATAGAAGTGATGCCCCTCAAAGCCGAGGAATACGCCGAGCTGAAAAAACACGGACTGAACGGTGTCATCTGCTTTCAGGAAACTTACAACAAAGCCCGTTACAACGTATATCATCCGCGTGGAATGAAATCTAAATTCGAATGGCGGGTAAATGGTTTCGACCGCATGGGACAGGCAGGTGTCCATTCCATCGGCATGGGTGTACTTATCGGACTGGAAGAATGGCGCACGGATGTGACCATGATGGCCTACCATCTGCGCTACCTTCAGAAAAAGTATTGGAAAACAAAATACAGTGTCAACTTCCCACGCATGCGCCCGGCAGAGAACGGCGGCTTCCAGCCGAATGTCATCATGAACGACCGTGAACTGGCGCAACTTACTTTTGCCATGCGCATCTTCGACCACGATGTGGATATCTCCTACTCTACCCGCGAACCGGCACACATCCGCGACAACATGGCAGGACTTGGAGTGACCACCATGAGTGCGGAAAGCAAAACCGAACCGGGAGGATACTACACTTATCCGCAAGCCCTGGAGCAATTCCATGTAAGCGATGAGCGCACGGCCGTAGAAGTGGAACGTGCACTGAAATCATTGGGACGAGAACCGGTTTGGAAAGACTGGGATGCTTCTTTTGACCAATTTGCATCAACACGATAGCATACAGATAGTATTACACTTAGTCATACAGCCTTTCATAATAATCGTTTCACTTTAGTGATGATAGTTTATCACTGAGGACATTCAATTATACCACCGTAGTGAAGAAATTTAATCACCTAAGTGAAACGATAAAATCAACCGTTAGATAATATGGAAAGATACAACCGTCAAATCATTCTCCCCGAACTGGGAGAAGAAGGACAGCAACGCATCCAACGCGCCAAAGTCCTTATAGTCGGTGTAGGCGGACTGGGATCTCCCGTCGCCCTTTACCTGACAGGCGCCGGAGTAGGCACCATCGGACTGATGGACGATGACGTGGTAAGCATCAGCAACCTGCAACGCCAGATACTCTATAGCGAAGCCGAAGTAGGTATGCCCAAAGCCATCCAAGCCAAAAAACGTCTCGAAGCCCTGAACAGCTCCATACAAATCAATGCTTACCCCAATCGTCTCACCACAGAAAATGCCGCCGGAATCATCAGCCAATACGACATTGTGGTAGACGGATGCGATAACTTTGCCACCCGCTACCTCATTAATGACACCTGCGTGCAGTTGGGAAAAATCTATGTATATGGTGCCATTCGTGCTTTCGACGGGCAAGTATCCGTATTCAATTACCAAGGCGGACCGGACTATCGCCACTTTTTCCCGGACGAAGACGAAATGCTCTCCATGCCCCACCCGCCCAAAGGTGTACTTGGAGTTACTCCCGGCATAGTGGGATGCACCGAAGCAACCGAAGTACTGAAAATAATAGGCGGATACGGTGAAGTGCTAAGCGGGAAATTATGGATTATCGACCTCAAAACAATGGAAACGCATATCCTCTCATTATAAAAACAGAATCTTTTATGATGTGAAGTATTGCTTTATCCCTGTCTCTTATACACATCTGACGCTGCCGACGAGCGATCTAGTGTA
>OJOC01000989.1_pt1 | contig 6908 bp, 8 predicted proteins | sample 1598151 | NCBI WGS metagenome assembly OJOC01 (sample SAMN03922459, study PRJEB24848) | human gut metagenome | isolation source: stool sample | host: Homo sapiens | place: Germany | collected 2009-11 | reverse complement strand
TCTTTAGAAGTTTTAAAGTGCTTCGACCAGATTTATATAAGGAAACATATAAATCTATGAAAGCAAAGGAATTACTTCTTGAATATGAAGATATCGAATATCCCGAGAATGTAATCTCTTACTCTCAACGTAAAGCATATAAGAAGAAACTTTTAAAATAGAAGAAATGAGAATTTATAGCAGTAGTTATGAGTTAATGTCTGAAATGGGCAGAGAACTCAACAGTTATGGTCAAACTGTAAAACCAAAGAATTACCAGAATAAGAATATTGAAGGTAATGAAGATTTTGTAACTAAAGAGATCATTTGCCAACAATATTGCTTAACTTCTTTGCAAGATCTAACGTGGTTATTCTTCTATTCAAGGTCTAGGGAATGGGCAGATGCTGAGTTCCAAGAAAGGATTAATACTTCTGAGGTAATTAACCCGGGCAAAGCTTGGGAATTAAGAAAAGACTTATGGGAACAGTTTTTGGTAGATGGTAAATTTGATTATACCTATAACGAAAGGATGGTAATTCTTCCCTATACCATACAATTACTAAGATCAGATTCTGATACTCGTAAAGCGGTATTACCTATATTTAATGGTAATGGTAAAGATGATACTCTTTATTATCATGGTAATAAACGTATACCCTGCTCTATGTACTATGATTTCCTTATCCGAGAGAATAGTAAGGGAGAGAAGGTATTACACATTTGCTATCACCAAAGAAGTTCGGACTTTGTTACTCACTTTGGTAATGATGTATACCTTGCATGGAGACTAATGGAATATGTAGCTAAAGAGGTTGGAGTAAAACCAGGTTATTTGTATCACACCATAGACTCATTACATACTTATCAAAAAGACTGGGATAAGTTAGCCAGTTCTCTAAGAGTATTTGAGGATACTATCATATAATAATACATGCTTTATTTCTATTTTGTTTTGATGTCATTTTCGCAAAATGATTTAAAGTAACTCATATCGGGTTTAAGGAAGTAGGTCTGGGAAGATATACTTCCTTATTTTATTTAAAAAACTTCTAGTATGGAAACGAAATATAAGATTATAACCAATAAACAAGAGCTAAAGAAACTTATCCAATGCTGTAAGCAAACTGGTTATGCTTCTGTAGACTTTGAAACAAATGCCGAGCCAATATATAACAAATCTTTTAAACCCACTATATTATCAGTAACTTTTCAACCGGGTTTTGGATGTTCTATACCTTTAGACCATTTCGAAACAAAGAAGTATACTTCTAGTGGTTGGAATTGGAAAAAGATGCTTCGTAAATTTGGTGAAGAGATAATCGAAAATCCTGAAGTAGTTAAAGTTGCTTGGAACTACAAGTTTGATGACCAGATATTTCAAAAGTATAATATCTATTATCGAGGAGTATGTTTGGATGGTATGCTTGCTAAATATCTCTTGAATGAAGAAAAACCCAATGATTTGAAGTCCATGGTAAGAAGGTATTTACCAGAATATGGAGATTATGAAAAGCAAGATAAATTCGATAAGATTCCATGGGATAAAAAAGAAATGGAACCTCTTTGCCACTATGGATGTCAAGATACTGATTATACTCTTAGATTAATGCTTTTCTTCGAAAAGAAGCTAATTGACTTGGGATTATATAATACTTACCGTAATTTAATCATGACTGCTTCTAGGGTATTAACTTCTGTAGAAAAGAATGGTTTATATGTAGATAGGGCATTCAACCAAGAATTGTTAGATTCCTACTTACCAAAGATAGAAGCAGCTAAGGAAGCAATATATAATTTGCCTAAAGTAAAGAAGTTTACTAAACTATATAATCAATCCAAGATTGAAAAATACATTGCTAAATTAGAGGAAGAGATAGAAAACTTAGATCCTGAAGTAGATAAGAGAAAAATACAATCTAGGGAACAAAAGATTGCTAATATAAGGGCAGGAGTTTTTACTACTAAAAAGGAATTAGAGTTAATCAGATCAGTAAGTTTAGGTAGTTCAGTAGATTTACCTCAATTAATGTATTCAGAGGAAGGATTTAATTTCGAGGTAATCAAAAAGAATGATTCTGGTAAACCAAGTACAGATGAAGAAACTCTTACTAACTTAAGATTAACTGTCAAAAAACCTGATTCACCAAAGGCAGTATTCTTGGATAGTTTATTAGAGTTGAGAGGTTTAGAGAAAATGTATAAAACCTATATTGAAGGTTGGCATGAGAAAACCCAAGATGATGATAGATTACATGGAAGATTCCTTATTCATGGAACTACTTCAGGAAGATTATCTTCAGCAGAACCAAATGCTCAACAAATACCTAAGACTTCAGTAGACCCAAATATAAAGAAGCAATTAGTTGCTCCAAAAGGAACTCTATATATTGCTAGTGACTTTAGTCAAGCAGAGTTAAGAATCATGGCTCACTTATCTGGAGATGAAACTTATCTGAATGCTTTTAACTCTGGTCAGGACCCTCACTTGGCAATTGCTGCTACCAAATATCATGTTCCTTATGAAGAAGCTTTAAAAATATATGAGGATGAAAATCACCCAGATCATAAGATATGGAAGGTAAGGAGAAAGCAAGCTAAACAGATTGCATTTGGACTTATTTATGGAATTGGTGCTAAATTACTAGCAGTAAAATTATCTGACCCAAAATCTGGTATCATAGTTACACCAGAAGAAGCCCAAAAGGAAATGGATATATTCTTTGGTCAACATCCTAAGCTAAAAACCTTCTTAAAGAAACAAGAGAAATTCCTTAGAAAGAATGGCTACTTAGTTTCTTTATTTGGTAGAAAACGAAGATTACCCCAAATTTATTCTTCAGATAGAGGAGAAGAAGCTTATGCTTTACGATTAGCCTTGAATTTCCCTTGTCAATCTGCAGCATCAGATATGTGTTTATTTGGAAGTATATTAATATACTACCTTATGAGACAAGGAAAATTACCTCCTACAAAATCAGTATGCTTGGTTCATGATGCTAATTACCAAATCACTAAACCAGAAAATATAAATACCTGGAGTATTTATGAGATGTGGCAAATTTATCGAAACCCATTAACTAAACCCTATTTTGGTTTTCAGATAGATGATGTTACTATGGACATGGATTTTGTCATAGGTAGATCGATGGCAGAAGAATTACCCTTTATCCCAGGTTATGATTATAGGAAAATGCTTGAACCCGATTTTTCAGTAGAAGAATACATGGAAGAGCATAAGAAATATAAACATATACCTATTTCAGAGTATAAGAAACGTTTTAACAAACAAATGAAACAATATGAAGAAGATTTTAAACGGACCCACGGTATGGAGAGCTAAATGCCCAGTATGTGATTGTGAATTTGAATATGATATAAGTGAAACTATAAAGGTTTATGATAAAACTACTCTGGATGTTTTTAGGATAATATCATGCCCAGGTTGTAAAACCAATATAAAGCATTCAGATTCAGTATCTACCACTACAGAAACGAGAAGAGAGGATACTATGACAACATAACTAATTAAAATTTTAGATTATGTTATGGAAAATGACACATTAAAGAAAGAGGCTGACAAGGTAATCAATGTAACTTACATGTTATCTGGAGTATTAGAACAATCATTCCAAGAAATGGATGAAATTTTGGATAGATTACACAAAAGACTTCACCATGAAGACCGAAGGTTAATCAACTCTATCCGAAAACATATAAAATTTCTCAATTCAAACATAGAATCACTCAGAACTCATTCACTTTCTAAGATGGATGAAGAAACAGTAGAATGCTTTGATGATACTACTCTTAGATTTTATGTAATCTTCATGAAATTACTTGAAGTTGCTGGTATAGATTACCTTTGCGATTTACGATTATACTCTCTGTATAATCTGTTAGACAAATATCAATCCCTTACTAGTTATCCCAAATTAGATTCTAGGGCTAAGATTGCTTTCCTACAAGTTAAGAGAGATATCGAAAGTGGTCAGTATTCTGCAGAAGATATGAAAAACGTTTTTAAGTTGAAAGATGAAAACCGAGATAAATAAACTTAAGGTAGTATTTGAGGGTAGAACCTTAGAAATAGATATTCAAAAGGAATTATCTATCAATGAGAACTTATTAAATTCTCAGCTAAAGGATTCTCCCTCTAGTTATTATATACTTGCTTCATTAAGAGATAAGTATATAAAACAAAGAGATGCTTTAGCAAGAGAAAAAGAGGAAGCATATTCTGCTGCATGGGTATTTATAAAAGATTCCAATGAGAGGTTCAATAATGATTACGTATCTCATAAAGCTAATATAAACCCCAAATATAAATCTATTTGCAAAAGGTATCTAAAGGCTGCAGCTAAAGCTAATAAATTTATAGCTATCTGTAAAGCTTATGAGAGTAGAGAGGGCATCTTAAGAACTCTTAATGCCAATATCCGTAAGTTACAGTAGGAACTATAAAAGATTACTAACTAAATTTTATAAATATGTATAATTTACAACTTATATCAACTCTAGTAGCTAAGAAGCTTGGTAATAGTATTCCAGGTTTACCCGTAGAAAATAAAATCTTGGTATATTCTCCTAAAGAGATTAATACCACTGCTTCTGGTATTATTATTCCGGATATGGTAAAGGAAGGAGTTCCTCGTAAGGGTGTTGTTATTAAATCTGGTGTAATCACAGAAGAATATCAAACTTACAAGGACCACGTGGAAATCGGTCGTATAATCGAATATGGATTGTATGCTGGTAAAGAACATCAATTCGATAAAAACTGTTTACCTCAGGAATTACAACCCTTTTATGAAAAGGGTCTGTTCACCGTATTAGCTTTAAATGAGATTTCATACTCAGAACCCAATAACTTAGATTGATATGATTAAAGATAAGGACAAAAAGAAAAAGAAATTATCTTCTAGTGGCATGACTACTAAAGATAAGATGTTAGCCCGGAAAAAACAATTAGAATCCAAGGGTAATGGTAGTGGATTGGTATTCCCTAAAGAGGGAATCTTAAGAATGAGAATCAAATCCCCAGGCGATGATCAAGAATTGGGTATTGAATTGATTCAGTTCTATCTGAATAAAGATTTGGGAGGAGTTATTTCCCCGGCTACTTTTGATGAACCATGCCCATTTATGGAAAAGTACCAAGAATTGAAAAAATCAAAAGACCCAGATGACCAGAAACTTGCAAAGATGCTGGTACCAAGAAGAAAATACGTAGTGGGTGGAATAGTATATTCAGATGAGAAAGGTACTAAGGTAGATTATGAAGGAAAAGATAAGGGAGTATTAATCCCAAGATCAGTATACCAGGATATTATCGACCTTTACTTGGATGAAGACGAAGCTGGAGATATGACAGACCCAAGAACTGGATACGATATAAAAATTATCCGTTCTGGTTCAGGTAAGAATGATACCACATATTCTGCTCGTGCATGTAAACCTACTAAACTAGATAAGAAATATTCTGGTAACGTAGACCTTGAATCTATCGTAAGATCTCAAATTAAGGATTATGATGAATTAGAAGAGACTTTGGCATCATTCTTAAAAGAAGGCAGAGATTCTGATGAGGAAGATGAAAAACCAAAGAAGAAAAAGAAAGGTATTCATAAGGATCATTACATGGATGATGATGAGCCTAAGAAGAAAAAGAGAAAGTACAAATCTGATATTTGATAAATTGGTTTTATAAATGGTTGGTAGAGGAGGTAATTCAAGAAATTGGTTATCTCCTTTATTTATGTTAATACATTACAGTATGGCAAAAGGAAAAGTGGGTTTAAAAGTTCCCTCTAAAAACGAATTACTAAAGAAATATGGGTCATCAATAGTACTTGCTTCTGAAACAAAAGAAACAGGTCTATGGTTACCCAGTACTTTCTTTGCATTGAATTATACCTTTGGTGGAGGAATCCCATTTGGTAAAATTCTAGAAGTAGCAGGAGAAGAATCATCTGGTAAATCACTTATAGCATATAACTTTGCTTATTCATGTCAACAATTGGGAGGTCATGTAATATGGGTAGATGCAGAACAATCTTGGATGAATTCTTGGGCTCAAACTAATGGAGTTGATCCAGAAAGAGTTACAGTAGTAAATGATACTCGTATTGAAAATGTGGCTGATGCAGTAGCAGACTTAGCCTTATATTTCAGGTCTCAATTAACTCATAACGAACCTATTCTTCTGGTAATAGATTCAGTTGCTGCTATGGATTGTGCAGATAACATAGATTCTAAAATGACTGAGGCTAAGGCAGAGATGGGAGGTAGAGCAAAGGCTTTGTATAAATACTTCCGTATCAGAAGCGAATTATTTTATCGACTGGGAGTTACACAGATTTATATTAATCAATTAAGAACTGCATTGAATGTTGGGTTCGGAAAAGATAATACAACAACTACAGGAGGCGCAGCACTTAAGTTCTACGCTTCAATCAGAGCTGCTTTCTATTCAGGAAGATCCATCACTGTTAAGCAAAAGGGTAAAGAACGCAAAGCTGGGAAACTCGTCACGGTTCGACTTATTAAAAATAAAGTTGCTCCTCCAAGACCTACAATTAGCAAATGCCCAGTATACTTCAATCCTAAGTTCCATGAGGTTGGATTTGATAGATGCTTTGGATTAGAAGATGTATTGGTAGAAAATGATATAATCATTAAATCCTCAGGTGGAGTATATAAACTCAAGGATAAAACTCTTGCAAGAGGAGAAGAGAAATTTCAAAAGCTTTTGGAAGAAGATGATGATCTAAGAAGAAAGCTTTTAAGGAAAGCAGATATAAATACCATTGGTACTACTCGTAAGAAACTAGAAGCTCTTACAGAAAACTGTTATCCCATAGATGGAGTAGAATACGAATCCTATAATGAATCAGAAGACGAAGAGGAGGAAGACGATGAGTAAGAAA
>OJOC01000972.1_pt1 | contig 6983 bp, 6 predicted proteins | sample 1598151 | NCBI WGS metagenome assembly OJOC01 (sample SAMN03922459, study PRJEB24848) | human gut metagenome | isolation source: stool sample | host: Homo sapiens | place: Germany | collected 2009-11 | reverse complement strand
CTCGTCGGCAGCGTCAGATGTGTATAAGAGACAGGCCTACGCGGGCTTCGTTCGCGGCGAGCAGCCCCACGATGGCCGTCGCCCAGCTGCCGTAGCCGATCACGGCGCAGCGGGCCTCTTTTCCGATTTTGTATTCCATGTAAGGATCGATTGTTTCGGTCTACAAATGTAATCAAAAAAAATAATAAAAAAATGTAAAAATATCCCTCGCTTTTTGTTACCTTTGTCCGGATATGTCGCCTTACGGCGGAAGCCCCGGCGGGAGGTTAGGCCGGGCGAGATACAGAACGTTGATTATAAAATAATTAAGGAAATATAACAGTTGGGTGTAGCACTATGGGAATTTTTTCACTGACACAGGAGCTGGCCATCGACCTCGGTACGGCCAACACGCTGATAATCTACAACGGCAAGGTCGTGGTCGATGAACCGTCGATCGTGGCGCTCGACGTGCATACGGGCAAGGTCGTGGCCATCGGCCATCAGGCGCGCCAGATGCACGAGAAGACCAACCCTAACATCAAGACGATCCGGCCGCTGAAGGACGGCGTGATCGCCGATTTCAACGCCACGGAGCTGATGCTGCGCGGCATGATCAAGAAAGTCAAGACTTCGGGCAGTCTCTTCGCCCCCTCGCTGCGTATGGTGATCTGCATTCCGTCGGGTTCGACCAACGTCGAAATCCGCGCCGTGCGCGACTCCGCCGAGCATGCCGGCGGCCGCGAGGTCTACATGATCTACGAGCCGATGGCCGCGGCGCTGGGCGCCGGTCTCGACGTCGAGGCTCCGGAAGGCAACATGGTCATCGACATCGGCGGCGGCACGTCGGAGATCGCCTGCATCTCGCTGGGCGGCATCGTCTGCTCCGAGTCGATCAACACCGCCGGCGACGTCTTCACCAACGACATTCAGAGCTACGTGCGCCAGCAGCACAATATCCGTATCGGCGAACGTACGGCCGAAGCCATCAAGTGTTCGATCGGTGCGGCCGTCTCCGATCTGGACGAGGAGCCCGAAGACTTCGTGGTGACGGGTCCCAACATGCTGACGGCCCTGCCCCAGACCGTGTCGCTCAGCTACAGCGAGATCGCCTATGCGCTCGAAAAGTCGCTCACGAAGATCGACGCCGCACTGATGAAGGTGCTCGAATCGATGCCGCCCGAACTGTATGCCGACATCGTGAAGAACGGCATCTATCTGGCCGGCGGCGGCGCCCTGATCAAGGGGCTGGACCGGCGCCTGAACGAGAAAACCGGCATCCCGTTCCACATCGCCGAAGACCCTCTGCGCGCCATTGCGCGCGGTACGGGCATCGCGCTGAAGAACATCAACCGCTTCTCGTTCTTAATGAAATAGTTGTAACGCACTCCGGCCGGGCCGGAGGTGAGAGGTGAATAAATGAATACGGATTGCGGGCATAGTGTCCGCAATCTTAAATTAACGAGAAACCGTGCGCAAGCTCTTAGAGTTTATCCGAAGCATCTATGTCATGGTGCTCTTCGTCGTGCTCGAAGCGATAGCCGTCAGCTATTACGCCCACTCGACCTACTACACGCAGGCCCGGCTGCTGGCGCGTTCGAATCAGGTGGTCGGCGGCGTGCACGGCATGTTCGCGGGCATCCGGCATTACTTTTCGCTCGGACGCGAGAACCGCGACCTGCTCGCGCACGTGGCCGAGATGAAAGAGCGGCTGGCCGTGTACGAGGAGGCCGAGACCGCCGCGCGGCTGGACAGCTACATGCAGGACGTCGGAATCTCGAAATACCGCGTCATCACCGCCTCGGTGGCTTCGAATACGGTCAACCGTGCGCAGAACCTCGTCGTTCTCAACCGCGGCCGCCGCGACGGAGTGGCCGAGGAGATGGCGCTGCTGGCGTCCGACGGCTCGATGGCGGGCTATGTGGTCGATTGCACGGAACGCTATTCGGTGGCGATGTCGGTGCTCAACACTTCGTTCCGCGCCAGCGGCAAGTTGGTGGGCTCCGATTATTTCGGTTCGATCTACTGGGACGGCGCCGACCCTCACACCGTGGTGCTGGACGAACTGTCGAAGTACGCCGATCCGCAGCCCGGACAAGAGGTCGTGACCACGGGCTTCTCGCAGTATTTTCCCGCCGACGTGCTGATCGGCTGGGTTGAAAGCGCCGAGCTGAACGAAACCCGCACGGCTTTCAAGGTGCGCGTGCGGCTGGCGGCCGAAATGTCGCGCCTGACGGATGTGATTCTGGTCGAGAACCGCGACCTGACCGAAATCCGCGATTTGCAGAACAGTGAAAAAGTAGAACAACATACCCGGCTGAACTAAATGCACAGAACGCTTCCATACATTTCGCTCTTCGTCGTGACGGTGCTTTTGCAGGTCTTTCTGTTCGACAACCTGTCGATCAGCATCTACCTCAATCCGCTCGTCTACGTGGCGTTCGTCGCCCTGCTGCCGCTGGATACGCCGCCCGTGGTGCTGCTCGCATCGGGACTGGCCATGGGCGTGACGATGGATTTCGCCATGGGAGCCGCGGGCGTGAACACCATTGCCACGCTGCTTGTCGCCTTCGTGCGTCCGGCGCTCCTGCGGACGCTGTATACCCGTGACGATCTCCGCGAAGGCGGCGTCCCCTGCGCCGGGCGGCTCGGACGGCGCGTATTCCTGAATTACCTGATCGTGCTGGTGCTCCTGCACCATGCCGTATTCTTCTCGCTTGAGGCCCTTTCGTGGATGCACCTCGTGCGTACATTGGTGCGTATCGTCGTCAGCGGCGCCGTGTCGGTGGCCTTTATCTGGATTATCGCCCGTATTTTCACCGCAAAACTTCCCGTGCGCGTATGAGAGATTCCGAAGGTTTCGTCCGGATGCGCACCCTGCAGTGCGTGGTGCTCTTCGTCTTCCTGCTGATCGGGGGCCGTCTGGCCTATATCCAGCTTATCGACTCGCGCTACAACGAACTGGCCAAAGCCAACGTGCTGCGCCATGTGGTGCAGTATCCGCCGCGCGGCGAAGTCTTCGACCGCAACGGGGAGTATCTGGTCCAGAGCCGCGAGTGCTATGACCTGATGGTGATCTACAGCGAGATCGACAAGAAGGGCTTCGACACCCTGCGCATGTGCGAGGTGCTGGGCCTTTCGCGCGAAAAGCTCGAAAAGGAGCTTGCCAATGCCCGGATGCGCCCCCGTGCGCCCCGCGTGGTGACGAGCTATATCTCCAAGGAAGACAAGCTGCGTTTCGACGAATGCAACTTCCGGGGATTCTATGCCGTCTACCGTACGGTCCGCCGTTATCCCCGCAAGGTGGGCGGCAACCTGCTGGGATTCGTGGGCGAGGTGAACGCCGATTTCCTGAAGCGCCACCCGGACTATAAGTCCGGCGATTACGTGGGTATGAGCGGCGTGGAGTCGGCTTACGAACCCCTGCTGAAAGGCCGGAAAGGCGTGAAGATTCAGGAGATCGACACCCACGGGGCGATCAAGGGTTCCTATATGAACGGCGTTTACGACTCGCTGCCCGAACCGGGGCGCTACCTCGTCAGCACGATCGACGCCCGCCTGCAGCTGCTGGGCGAGGAGCTGATGCGCGGCAAGGTCGGGGCGGCCGTGGCGATCGAACCTTCGACGGGCGAGATACTGATGATGGTCTCCTCGCCGACGTACGATCCCGACGAACTGGTCGGCCGGGAGCGCGGCAACAACTACATGAAGATGATCTACAACAAGCGGCATCCGCTTTTCAGCCGTGCCGTGAAGGCCAAATACCCGCCGGGATCGACCTTCAAGCTCGTGCAGGGCCTGATCGGGCTGCAGGAGGGCGTGCTCAGGCCCTCGGACCTGCACGTCTGCCACGAAGGCTATCAGGTCGGCCGCCGGCGCATGAAATGCCATGCCCACGCTTCGCCGCTGGACCTGCGCTTCGCCGTGGCGACCTCGTGCAACGCCTATTTCTGCTATGTCTTCCGCGACATTCTCGACAACCGCAAATACGAGAGCGTGAAAGACGGTTACGACGTCTGGAAAGAGTATGTCGAGAGTTTCGGTTTCGGCCGCAAACTCGGCTCCGACTTCCTCGACGAGGGCAACGGCTACGTGCCCGACCGCTCGTACTACGACCGCCAGTACAGGGGTTCGTGGAATTCGCTGACGGTCATTTCGCTGGCCATCGGTCAGGATGCGCTGGGCTGTACGCCCTTGCAGCTGGCCAATCTCGCGGCCATCGTCGCCAACCGGGGCTACTACTACATTCCGCATATCGTCAAGAAGATCGAGGGGCAGGATTCGCTCGACCGCCGTTTTTACGAACGCCACTATACCAAGGTCGATCCCAAGCACTTCGAACCGATCGTCGACGGCATGTGGCGGGGCGTCAACGTCGGCGGCACCTCCACGGCGGCGCGTCTGGAAGGACTCGACGTCTGCGGCAAGACCGGTACGGCCGAGAATCCCCGCGGCCGCGACCACTCGACCTTCCTCTCGTTCGCGCCCAAGGACAATCCGAAGATCGCCATTTCGGTCTATGTCGAAAACGGCGGTTTCGGCGCTTCGGCGGCCCTGCCGATCGCCAGTCTGCTGGAGGAGTACTACCTGACCGACACGATCCGCCGTCCGGCCCTGCTGGAGCATATCAAGAATATGAACATCTATTACCCTTCGTATGACCGCTAACCGCCATAGTATCTTTTACGGAGTGGACCTCTGGACGGTCCTGCTGTACGTGCTGATCGTGCTGGCGGGGTGGGTGTCGATCACCTCGGCGTCGTACGACGAGGGCACGGCCGATATCTTCTCCTTCTCGCACTTCTACATGAAGCAGCTGATGTGGATCGGCGTGGCGTGGACCACGGCGCTCGTGGTGCTGCTGCTCGACGAACGGTTCTACCATATGTTCGCCTATCCGGCCTATTTCGCGGGATTGGCGCTGTTGCTGGGCGCGCTGTTGTTCGGCCGCGAGGTGAACGGTGCCAAGGCGTGGTTCGAATTCGGTTCGTTCCGCCTGCAGCCCGTCGAATTCGTGAAGATCGCCACGGCTCTCGCGCTGGCCCGCGTGATGAGCGCCTACTCCTTCTCGATCAACCGTCCGGGCGATCTCTTCAAGGTGGGCGTGGTGATCTGCATCCCGCTTTTCATCATCATCCTGCAGAACGACACCGGTTCGGGCATCGTACTGGGCTCGTTCCTCTTCGTGCTTTACCGTGAGGGACTCAACAAGTGGCTCTGCATCCCGGTGCTGCTGATCGCCGCGCTGTTCATCGTGTCGTTCCTGCTTTCGCCCATGACGCTGCTCGTGTCGATCATTCTGGTCTGCACGCTCTCCGAAGCGATGATGACCGGGGAGTGGCGCTCGCGCCTGATCTATCTGGCGTCGCTGGCGCTGGCGAGCATCCTGCTCTGCATGACGATGGCGCTCGTCGCGCCCGGCGTGATGGACCTGCACGCCTGCCTGCTGACCGTGACGCTGCTGTCGCTGGTCGGCGTGCTCGTCTATGCCTTCCGCATGAACCTGAGCAGCACCCTGATTACCGTGGGGCTTTTTCTCTGCACGATGATCTTCCTCCCCACCACCGACTATATCTTCAATTCGATTCTCAAACAGCACCAGCGCGACCGCATCCTGAGTTTTCTGGGCATCATCAGCGATCCCCTCGGCACGGACTACAACGTCAATCAGTCGAAAATCGCCATCGGTTCGGGCGGGTTCTGGGGCAAGGGATTCCTCGAAGGCACGCAGATCAAGTACGGCTTCGTGCCCGAACGGCATACCGACTTCATCTTCTGTACGGTAGGCGAAGAGTGGGGCTTTCTGGGGACGATGGTCGTGCTGGCCCTGCTCTGCATGCTGATCCTGCGCCTGATGCGCATGGGCGAACGGCAGCAGGAGCCTTTCGGCCGGATTTACTGCTACTGCGTGGCCGCGATCCTGTTGTTCCACGTGCTGGTGAACGTGGGCATGACCATCGGCCTGATGCCTGTGATGGGCATTCCGTTGCCGTTCATGAGCTATGGCGGTTCGTCGCTTATTGCGTTTACCATTTTGTTGTTCATCGCCGTGCGGCTCGACGCTTCGACGCGGCAGTTTTCCCTGAATTAAATACTGCATACCAATGATCCGTTACAATCCCAAAGGTTTATCCTCGCAAGAGGCCGCAGACAGCCGGCGGACGCATGGCGACAACGTCATCACGCCGCCCAAAGACGATTCGGCATGGAAGCTTTTCGTCGAGAAGTTCAAGGACCCGATCATCCGCATTCTGCTGCTGGCCGCGGTGCTGTCGCTTGCCATCGGGTCCGTTCACAAGGATTTCACCGAGTCGATCGGCATCATATGCGCCATTATTCTGGCGACCTGCGTCGGGTTCTGGTTCGAGTGGGACGCCATGCGGCGTTTCCGCCGGCTGAATCAGGTCAACGACGATATTCCGGTCAAGGTGATGCGCGACGGCTCGATCCGCGAGATTCCCCGCCGCGACGTGGTCGTGGGCGACGTGGTCTATATCGAAAGCGGCGAAACCGTGCCCGCGGACGGCGAGCTGGTCGAAGCTGTGTCGCTGCGCATCAACGAATCGACCCTCACGGGCGAACTGGAGGTGGATAAAACCGTCGACGAGGCGCATTTCGATTCCGAAGCGACCTATCCTTCGAACGTCGCACTGCGCGGTACGACCGTGGCGGACGGTTACGGCGTTCTGGTTGCGACGGCCGTGGGTGATGCGACCGAAGCGGGCCGCGTCACGGAGCAGGCGACCGTCCAGAGCGACGAGCAGACGCCGCTCAACCGCCAGCTGACGCGCCTCTCGAAACTCATCGGCCGGGCCGGCATTGCGCTTGCGGTCGCTATTTTCTGCGTCATGCTCGGCAAGGCGGTCTTCGTCGGGAGCTTGTTCGAGCGCGACTGGCTCGAAATATCGCAGCAGGTGCTGCACATTTTCATGGTCTCGGTGGCCATCATCGTGATGGCCGTTCCCGAAGGACTTCCGATGAGCATTACGCTGTCGCTGGCGATG
>OJOC01000913.1_pt1 | contig 7317 bp, 10 predicted proteins | sample 1598151 | NCBI WGS metagenome assembly OJOC01 (sample SAMN03922459, study PRJEB24848) | human gut metagenome | isolation source: stool sample | host: Homo sapiens | place: Germany | collected 2009-11 | reverse complement strand
TGTATAAGAGACAGCCCTTACGGATGTCCTTTTTTTATGCTCTAAATGTTCTGCGCCGATACAACGCCCGAAACGCTTAAATTTCCATCAATGGAGGTTTCCCCGCTGATAGAAGTCTGCCCGTTTACGCTCAGCTGTCCGGTCAAACTGATGTCGGCAGCCTCAATCTGCACCGCGTTTGCCTGTATCTGCACCTGATCTGCCTTGATAATCAACTGTTTGGTCTGAATTTCCAGCTTTTCCACTGCTTGAATCAAGATCTCCTTCTCAGTCTGAACGGTCAGCTTTTTCTTTTTGCGGTCATAAATGATGGTCACATCACCTTTCATCGTTTTGTAAAAAATATCTTTTCCCTGCATCTTGGGCAGCTCGTCCCTGTTAAAGCACTTTTGATAGCAGATTCCGCTGGTGTATGGATTCCCATAGGCATCCGGTTCAAATTCCACCTTCACAAGGTCCCCTACCTCCGGCATCTCGTACTCGTTTGCCGGGAAGGTGATCCAGTTGGAAACAATGTTGTCCTTTGCCGGAAACTCCACCTTGATTAAACCCTTTGCATAATCAATCTCCGATACTTTGCAAATCTCCACGCTACCCCTCCACTCTGTGCATCTCTAAGTCTGTGGTGTATCCGCCACTCACGGTATGGGTGCTGCCATCAATCAAGTACTTGCCGCCAAACTTTCCGAAGTCCTCCGCATCCAGCTCTACGCACACACCGGATACCAGCGCCGGATTGCCCGGCAGCGAGCAGGAAAAAGTAGTTTCTCCTCGGTTGAGCTCCTTGTATTTTGCCTCGGCTACCTTTTGCGCCATCCCAAGATTATCCAGCTGATTGCTCAGTTTAAAAATTTTGGGTGCTTTGTTTCCTCCGCCGCTGTGGGTGTAGGTCATCGTCTCGCCGTTGGTGTTGATGTACTGCACTGCTACCCCGGAGTATGAGGTGTCCAGCAGGGTAGTTTTCCCGTCCCACGAAAGCATATCGCTTTCTTTGAGCTTGCACACCGCCCCTGCCTGTTCCAGTTTTTCCATCTCATACAGCACCAGCTTGCGGTTGTACAGCTTCATGGTGATGCCATGTTTTGCGGCAAGCTCCTGAAGGAAGTCCTGGTCGGTTTTGTTCTCCTGCGTTTGAAAGGCAATGGTGGGATTGATACCGGCATCATACTCCAGCGCCACCCCGGCACGCCCGGCGATGGTGGCTGCAATATCCTGTAAGGTTGCCTGCTCCCAAGTTTGATTGTGCTTTACCTCCGAAAAGTCCTGATCGGATGGCTTTGCCACCCCTTTGATGCTCACCGTCAGCGGTCGCCCGGACATCCCCACATCATCCAGCAAAAAGGTACCGCAATCCAGTGTGCCGCTGTCCGCGATAATCTGCGCCGAAAAAGTGTCTCGTTTTTCCGGGAACCAGCCCTTGAGCCACTTCTTTTCCCGATTTTGGATTTGAAAATCTACGTTGTCTGCGTGTTCCTCTGCGCTGTCGGTAAAGGTGAGCGACAGGGTGTCCCCGCTCACATCTGAGCTGATGTCCACCCCGTTGAGCGATACCTTTACCTTTGTTCTCCTGCCCTTCAAGCCCTCACCTCCTCCTCATTTCTAAACCGATTGCCTTCTCCACGGCGGAACAGATTCAGTTCCTTTCTTTTCCTGTTCGGCAAATTGGGGCAGATACAATATCGCACCCGCCCCAAAAACTGCCGTATCCAGATACTCGGGATTCGCCTTCATCAGCGCATCCATCGCCTTTTCTGTGCCATACACCTTTTTAGCAATGCTGTCCCACATATCCCCTTGAATTGTTTGATACTGCTTCATCCGGTTCTCCTTATGCGAGCTTCGGCTTTGGTTTTATCCTCGTCCGCCGCTCATATTCTTCCTGTTCTCTTCTCCATTTTTCAAAGCGTTTTTTATCCTCTGCCATGATTCGCTCTACATCCTCCGGCTTTCCGCCGTTCACCTCGATGTGCGGATTGTAGTGATATACATTTCCGCCACCGCCGCCGGTGCCCTTTGCTCTCTGGATCAGGCTCTGCAGCTTGGAAAGCGGCAAGATTGCCTCGTGCTCCCTGCCCTCACCTACCATTGCCAGTGTCGGACCGGTTGCAATACCGCCTTTTGCCAACAGAGGGATAGTCGGCAGATTAAATCCAATAGTTTTTCCGCCGATTCCCGGCACCCAATCAGGTGCGGTAAAGGACAACTTGTTAAATCCTCCTATGATGGTGTTAATGCCGTTGATAAAGATATTGATGAATCCTTTAAAACCGCTTACAATGCCATCCCAAACTCCTGAGAAGAAAGAGCCGATGTTGCTGCCCAAAGTCTGAATACCGGACCAAATGCCCGACCCCAGATTTTTGAGGTCTGTCCATGCCAGCTGAAAACCTCCTGCAATCCCTGAAATCAGCGTTCCGAATGTCCCTCCTAAGAAGTCTCCAAAAGCCCGCAGTCCTTCTCCTGCCCAGTTGAGAAATTTAGAAACAGCCGCCTTGATTTTATCAAAGTTTTTTATCACCAAAATGCAGCCTGCTGTAAACACACCGATAGCAAGCGCAATCTGTCCAATCGGAGAGGTAAGCAGCGTTGCAATCCCTTTAAATCCTTTAAACGCCGATGTCAATCCTTTTATCTTTCCTGCAAATCCGCTGATTCCCTTAATTGTTTGAAAAATATCCGCAAATTGCTTTACCTTTCCAACAATATTATTGAATCCTTTCATCACCTTAAAAGCTAAAAATCCGGCAACAACGCCCTTTAAAATCGGACTGATAAAGGACCAGTGGTCAATGATGAAGTTTGCAAAACTCATGGCTTTGTCTGCCAGTTTCGCCACTGCCTCCACCGCTTTCGGAATGTATGTTTCCGCAAACTCTTTTATAGAAGGACCGGCGCGGGTAAATCCGTCCGTCAGCTTCCGTCCTAAGCTGACTGCCTTATCTTTAATGCTGTCAAAAATCGGTCGCAGCGGTTCCAGTTTTGCGGAAATCGTTTTTATCGTATCCGCTACACTGTCCTTTATTTTTTTCGCAACATCAATTACCTTTTTGCCGTACTTGATGCCCGTTTGCACTACAGTACCGATTTTTTTGCCGATACGCTCAAAAGCTCCCGCTTTTGACATATCCTGCATTTTATTCGCTATCCAGTTTAATCCCTCTTTGGCTGCGTCAAATGCGCTGCCCTCGATAATCTCTCCGGTACCGCTGATACCTGCCATCTGAGCCAGTCCCGTTTTCCAAACACCGGAGATAGTGGACATTAAGCCCTTGTAACTCTTTGCCTGTATCTCCATTCCACCTTTAAAGCGGTCCTCCATCAATGCAAAAAGGGCATCGTTGAACTTCTCCTGGTCAACGATATGCCCTTTATTGTCTACGATGGTTTGATTTTTGTACAGCTCGGCTCCTTTGGCTTCAATCATGGCTTTTGTAATGCCAAATTCTTTTACATTTTGTTACAGGTTAAAACCTGCGCAAGTCATTTCTGCTTGCGTCTGTATGTCACCATACAGTTCGGACTATATCTTCACCCGTTCTGGGTGTCCGGTATTCCCTGTAAAGTCGCCTTTACAAGGTGGGTGTTATCTCCCTTTCGGGATTCCCCTAGTCTCTGCACCTTCCGTCTGTTTCCAAACGGCTCGGCTCAGTATTATCTTTTTCAAAGATTTCCACTGAATTTACCGGATTCATTTTTCCGCATATTCCTACGCGGCGAGGCTAAAAGTTAACCTCTCAAGCTCTCCCGTCTGGGCATCCGCTACCGCTTCCACTGCCTGCATGAGGTCTTTGTTCATCACGCCTGCCATGTCGCCGATCTGCGTCATCACTTTCTGCGCCTCGATGCCGTAGGACTGCAAGCGGACTGTTGCTTCTACCACTGAGTCGGTTTCAAACGGCGTTTTGTTTGCAAACTCCACCGCCCACGCCATCATCTTAGCGGCTTTCTGCTGGTCCTTCAGCACGACATTCAGGGTGCTGCGGTATCCTTCCAGACCGGATGCGCTCTCCAGTGCGGATTTTCCCACATTCGCCAGCGCTTTGGCAGATACATAGGTTGCAGCCACACCCGCTACCGTTTTGGTAAGGCTCTTCACGCTTTTGGAAATGGAGGAAAATGTTTTATCAAAGCTCCCTTGTTTTTTTGCTCCAAACAGGAAATCAACGATAAATCTATTCTTTGCCAATCTCTGAAAGCACCTCCTCCGTGTCCGCCATCAGCTCTATCAGCTCCCACACCGGCATATCTCTCCACAATCGGAAGAAATCAGCGTGCAAAATGATAGAAAGGCTGATGGCAGACTTTTTGAGCAATGATCCGCTGATACCTCTTAGTCCTCGCTGAGAAAAAAACTTCCGATGGTGTATCTCAACCGGGCGGTATCTTTTGCGCTCAACTTTTTGAAAAAATCATACGGCAGACCGGTAACCTTGGCAGCTGCCAAATAAGCAAAAGTTAAACTCTTTTCCGGCACCATGTCAGCGCCGTCCAGATTCTCCGTCTGCTTGAGCAAGCTGCCGTATTCCTCACCGCTCAACTCTTCCAGCCCGGATAAATCAAACTGGGTATATTCGTTGCCTTCAAATACAACGCTTTTTTTCAGTTTAAAAATTTCCATTGTTTTCGCCTCCTTTAAATCAGGTCACGGATTTCTTTAAGGTAATCCCTGCTCTCTACACTGTAAACATGGTTAAACTTATCCAGCTCCAAAACCAGTGCATTGTCTCTGGTGATTTTGAGGTAAGACAGTTCCAGCTTTACCGATGTGCCGGTCGGGTCGCCCTGCTTAAAGGTTCCCACTGCGTAGCTCTTGCAGGTGCCGCGTGCTACCACTTTGATACCCTCATGGGTGTTTTCTCCTGTTGCTGGGTCATGTCTTGTCTGGGCGGCTCTCAGGGTGAGTGTGTGCGCTTTTGGGATGGCAAGGCGGCTGGATTCCTCCGATACGGTGCGGAATTTGATTTCCAGCTCCAAAGAACCGAAATAGCCCGGTGTCGGGTCCTCCATTGTGCCTGCAATGCCAGCGCCTGCAATCTCACTGGTGATTGCTGCCAGCTCTGGCATGGTAACCTCCGCCTCAATGCCAATCAGGCACTCGCCCTCGTTATACACATTGTAGTCAGTAAGCTTGGTCGGGATACTGCTTCTGTTCATGTTCTTTTTCCCTCCTTACTGCAATGCACTCTGAAGCGCATCGGTATCATACTCTACCGTTGCCCAAATCTGCTCAGCCGGTGGATATGGGGAAAACAGCATCCGCACCCTCACAATACCGTTGATCAGGTCGGTCACCGGGTTGTCCTCCACCTCGAATACCATCTTGGCTTCTGCCACCTGATAGCGCTGCTTCCAGGCGTTACCCTTGATGTTCTCGCTGTCCACGATGCTCTCGATCAGGCGTTTGTTGAGCGGATTGTCCACTTTTGAAAAATAAGTCAAAATAAACTGATTTGCCCACCAATTATACATTCTGCGGCAAGGAATAAAACAATCCTTAATATCAGTATTTCCGGGATAGCAGGCGGTACGATTGCCCCATGCTCTCCACCCGTTCATATTGATTGCGGTGTTGATGCCATCCTTGTTGAGCGCATTTCCCTGTTCCATGTCCAAAACCACTTCGCTGCCGTCTTTCAGGCACAGTCCTGTTATTTTTAACGGACGATTGGAAAGAGACACATATGGGATTCCTTCATTTTTGTAATCGGTATCCGCAATCAACGCACCGGCAATCGCGGAAAAATGATATACCTCATCTCCTACCTTTACCATCGGATAAAAGATCGAGCTGTTTTCATGTGTGAATCCGTTTTTGTTCTTTTCGGCAGCGGCTTTATCATAGCTGGTTACCGTCTCGGTATCCAAATCTACCAGGCAGTGATACCGAAATGCACCGTTGAGATTTTGCGTCTTTGCTGTCATTGCGTTATATACCTTCGGTTTTCCGCTGAATCCGGGAACAATCAATGTGCCCGGTACAATTCCAAACCGCGGGTAAACCTCTCTGATTTTCTGCACACCCGCTACAATATCATCTTCTGTCACCGATTCAGGGTCAAGAACATTGTAAGTAGCCTTTAAAGTCGCTATCTGTTCTGTGATTTTTCCACCCTCGATGCGCTCAATCAGTGCTTTGCCGCTACCGGTAAAGCTGATGGTGTAATCTGTGCCCTCTGCGAGTGCCTGCTCGCTCTGGGTGAGCTGCACGCTCGGTAACAGTACGCCTTCTTCCGGCAGCTCTGCTTTGCCATCTACCATCGATACGCTGACAGTTGTTTTTTGCTGCTTATGCTTGCTTGGATCAAGTACGTTAATCATTACCAGTGGTGCTACATTGTAAGTAGCAAACGACAGCTTGATGCTCTCGCAGATGGTGTAGCTCAGATGGTTGTCACTCATGCCCATCTTGGCTACTGCCTCCTCATAGCTGTATGCCACCTGTGGTACCAGCGGATCTGCCGCGCTGCCCATGTTGATAGGTGCTAAACCTACCACCACCTGCACAGCGGAGTCCACCTGCACCGGCGCTACCACTCGCGTTTGTTTTTCCTGCACCTGAATGCCGTGGTAAAATGCCATCAAATATTCCTCCTCTACACTAAATCGTCATATCCCCTCTGTGGGGATGGAATCAGTACCTCGAACCACACTGCGCCGAAAAAATAGGGATAGGTTCTTTCTTCCTGCTCGGTGAGTGTATATCCGATTGGTCCTGTAATCTCTGCATATCTGCCGATATAAGGGTTCTCGGCAAAGGAAAGCCGCATTACCTCAATCAGGTGGCAAATATCCTGATAGCCGGTAAGCTCCGGGGCTGTATCTTTGGTGCCCAGCCCTAAAAACGCAGTGATTTTGCTTTTTTCCCCATCATCTGAGCCATCCCCCACGCTGATGAGGCAATGGGGAAACAGCTTGTCCGCATCCCCCTCATACTTGAGCGGCGGCAGATTTCGGATGTACACCTTCAGGTCATGGATTCCGGCAGCTTCAGTCATGGCTTTCACTCGTTTTTTGAGTTCCAAATGCAAATCATAAATTGTCATTTCAGCCCCATCACCCTTCTGATTTCTTTCTGAACTTGCGCTTCCAGATACTTCTGCCCCTCACTCTGGATTTGAAATGCTACTTCTTTACTTTTAATCATTGTAGGAATTGAGATGCTACGCATTTCCGCTATTTTCTCATCTTTTTTTCGATTCTTTCGGGGATTTGACCTCTGTGTTCCTATCATTCTTTGGAATAAACCGATATGCCCACTTTTCATTTTGGCAACGAAAGCCTTTGAGCTGTCTCTTATACACATCTGACGCTGCCGAC
>OJOC01000852.1_pt1 | contig 7691 bp, 7 predicted proteins | sample 1598151 | NCBI WGS metagenome assembly OJOC01 (sample SAMN03922459, study PRJEB24848) | human gut metagenome | isolation source: stool sample | host: Homo sapiens | place: Germany | collected 2009-11 | reverse complement strand
GTCGTATAGTATTCGGGAGAGACCTTCCAGTGTTTGGCCAACAGATAGCCGGCCAGCTGCACCGAGGTCAGCGAATGGGCGTCGAGGAAGACCCGGCGCACCGTTTCGATCGGCTCGCCGCTCAGCAGGACGACCGTCCGCACGGGACCGGCGGCGCCGATGCAGTATTCGGTGACGATCTCGGCGTCGGCGAGCGACGGCACGGCGGCGGCAGGTACCAAGGCGATGTCGGCCTTGTGTTCGGCGAAATTCTTTGCGCAGACGGCGGGGGGAGACAACAGCAGTTCGGCACGCAGGTTACCTTCGTGCCCGATACCATAGATGAACGGTATCGTATTGAGATACGACACAGCCGCTATACGTGGAACTATGACCATCATCCATAAGGTATAAAACTGTTGGTTTCGATAAGGCAAAGGTAATCAAAAATCGGGAGTTTTTCCATAAAATTTAGAAAAAGTGCCCCGACCTCTTGACAAGGGGGTATCCGCCGATGTATATTTGCATCACAATTCACACCGCACGGTGCACCGTGCACGGGGTATCAACAACGGGACAAAATTCTTTGTCAGCTCCTTACGAATTGTTATTACCGTTTTTCAACAATCTTTCAAACACTTGTCAACAATGAATCGCACCCATCTCGAAGGTGCGGCGGAAGCGCTCGCGGCGCAGCAGGGTTACGCTTTCCACACGGGACCCGAAGACGGCATGGCCCACACCATGCGAAGCTACCCGGCGGCATGGCTCGCGCCCCTCGAACTGCACGCCGTCGAAGGACGCGGCCACGGCCGGGCGACGTACAACATGACGCTCCACCTGTTAAGCTCCGGCGCACGGCTCTCCCCCGCGGAGCGGCGCACTGCGCTGGCCCGGATGGAGGAGCAGCTGCTCGAAATCTTCGCGGCGCTTTCGCTCGACGAACGGGTTCTCGCCGTCGAAGGGCTTTCGGTCCGCCCCCGCGCCTTCGCACTCACGCCGCACGGCGAAATCTCGCAGACCGCCGCCGCGCGCATCGTAACCTTCTTCTGATTCGGAGCGCCCCGCCTCTTGCGGCGACACCGCCCCGGCCCGGCTCAGGGCACGGCACTGTCCGCACACGAGAAAGCCGCAAAAGGCGGCGGGGCGCGTCTCCGCCGTAACGACATCTCTCAAAACACGATCCAATGACATTCACACAAATTCCGCAACAGTACGCCCCGCTCGGCGGAGAGCTTCGCTACACGGTCACGGCCGCGGCGGCGGGGACGATCGACCTGCGCATCACCGACACCGGAAGTGCAGACCTGATCGGCGCAAGACGTTTCGCAGGAAGCGCGTCGGTCTCGTTCGACGCCGCGCCCTGCCTGCGCCGCGCCATCCGCTTCTCGCCCGTGACCGGGAGCACCGGATTCCACGTCGCCGAGGGCCGCTGCATCGCGGCGGTCGTCGAGGCCGGCATGACTCCGGCCGGAGAAACGGACCCAGCAAACGGTGAAAAAGCCGTCTCCCCGGAACGCACGTTCCTGCCCCGCCGCAACATCGTCGCGGCCCCCGCCCTACTAACGGCCATGCCCTCCGTCCGCACGATCTCGCCGGGCGAAAGCGACGAACTGACGCTGCTCTGCGACGAAGCCTGCACGATAACGGTCACGGCGCAGGCCGGGGACTCCGCAACCGCCGAGAGCTACCGCACGAAAAGCGGCGGAGTGCTCGTCTTCCGGCTCGACACCCGCGACTTTCCGGACGCCGAAACGCTGACCGTGGACGCCGGAAAATGCGGTTCGGTCTCCTACACGGTCGTCCCGACCGTTTCCGGCGGCCGCAGGCTCGCATGGCGCAGCAGTGCGGGCAGCATCGAGCATTACACCTTTCCGATCGAAAAATCGGTGACGGCTGAGACCGTAAAGGACCGGGCGTACGGGACCGACGGCCACCTCACGGCGGCGGCCCGCACCGAACGGCGGACCACGCTCGTATCGGCTTACGAGACGCGGGCCGTACTCGAAGCCCTCGGCGAGATCACGGCTTCGCCCGAAGTATGGCTGGCGGAGGGCGGGGGATATACGCCGGTCGACGTAACGACCCCAGCCGTCGTCGTACACCGCCACGCGGCGGTGAACTGTCTCGAAATCGAAATCCGCTCCAAGCGCAAAACCCGCATGCCATGGAACTGAATATCGACGGAAAGCCGTGCGACCTCGGATCGGAGCGGATCGCCGTGCCGGGATACGCCGCCGCGGCCCTCGCCGACGTCGAGGCCGCCCGCGAAGGCCGTTCGCTGACGCTGACCATCCCCGCAACGATGCGCAACGATGCGCTCGCCGGATTCGCCCGCGATCCGCATACCGCAGAACGGTTCAACGCAACGCTGCACACGGCGGAACTTACGGCCGAAGGTTCCGTGATGCTGAGCGGAACGGTGCGGATGTTGAGCGCATCGGACGAAGGATACCGGATAGAAATCCGCGACGGCGGAGCGGGCTGGGCGAAAAACGCCGCACGGCGGATGTTCAACGCCCTCGGCGTCGATTTCCGGGCGGCCCTGACTCCGGAGACGATCCTCGCAGGCTGGACGGACGATTCGCCCGTGAAGTTCTTCCCGATCCGCCGCGACGAATACCCGCAGCGCAACAGCCCGACGGACCTGCTCCCCGCCCAGCGGCTCCTGACGGTGGACGATTACCACCCGTTCCTGCATGTGGCGACGCTCGTCGAAACGATCTTCGGCGAAGCGGGGTACCGCATCGAAAGCAGATTCATGGAGTCGGAGCTGTTCCGGTCGCTCTACATGAGCGGCGCATACGCCTCGCGCGACACCGCGGCCCTCGCCGCCCGCATGGGCTTTTTCGCCCGGCGGCTGTCGTCCGCAACGGCGAAGGCCGATTATTCGGGCCGCGTGGCCGCCAACCCGAATACCGCGCTCAATTCCGTGGGAAACATCGTCGAGACGGCCACGCCTCAGACCCCCGACGCCGACGGGGAACCGGTTCCCGGCCTGAGCAACAACGGCGGCTGTTTCGGTTTCGACCGGGGCAATATCGTATTCACGCCCACGACCGAGGTGAGCGCGGGATTCGAGTATTACCTGAAGTACACCACCGACCACGTGATCCAGAGCCGCCAGCGGCTCAAAGGGTTCGATTCGGTCTACCTCGGCACGGGCGCCGACATGCGTTTCTCGCTGGCCAACCGTTACGAAGACCGCCGCGGCGGGATCGCGCAGAACCGCAGCTACACGGCGATCGTCTTCGACCACGCCGAAGGAAGGCAATACCGTCTGAGCTATACGAGGAACGGAACGGCGGACACGCTCTGGGCCGAATTCTCCGCCCGCACGGCGCAGGTCGTCACGCCCGCGGCAGGAAGCGTGGCGAATCCCGTGCTGCTGGTCGGCAGCGGCTCCCGCTGGGAGCCGTACGCCGGAGATTGGGCGCTGTACGACGGGTATATCGCCGAGCGGGGAGAGACCACCGTCGAACTGCGGGTGCGCACCGCCGCCGAGCGGCTCTCGCCCTCGTCACCCAAATATTTCAACCGGATTTACTTCCACGGGGCCGAGGAGGGCATGTCGCTCACCCTGCACAAGGAATGTTCGCTCCAGCCGCGTTTCTCGTCGGCGCCCGGATACGGGTCGGCGATCACGTTCGCCGACGTGGCCCGGCACCGGATCCGGCAGTCGGAACTGCTCGAAGCGCTGCAACACCTCTTCAACCTGCGCTTCCACACCGAGCAGGCGACAAGAACCGTCCGGATCGAACCGGCGGACGATTTCTTCGCTGCAGGTCCCGCGGCCGACTGGCGGGCGAAAACCGACTTCTCGCAGCCCGTGGTGCTGGCGGACATCGCCCCCGAAGTCCACGAACGCCGCACATGGCGCTATCTGGCGGGCGACGGAGCCGTGGCCCGTTTCGACGCCGAGGCTGAAAGCCCCTTCGGCCAATGGAGCGTCACGACGGGCTCCCGTGCGGCCAAGGAGGGCGAAAAGACGCTGGCCAATCCGCTGTTCTGCCCCACGATCAGCACCGCGGGAGGTTACTCCGACGCCTCTTCGGCCGTAATCATGCAGGTCGGAGACCGCGACGACGTACAGGAGGACGGCACCAACTTCACGCCGCGCATCGTACGCTTCGCGGGCATGCACCCCCTGCCCGACGGCGAGCGGTGGGGATTTCCGTCGGGGCAGGCGGAATATCCCCTCGCGGCGTTCCATTTCGCGGGGGACGGCGCGGCGGCAGGATTCACGCTCTGCTTCGAGGACCGCGACGGCGTGCGGGGCCTGCACCGTTATTATGACCTGCAAACGGGCCGAGAGTCCGCAGGCCGGCGCATCACCCTCTCGCTGCGGCTCGCGCCCCACGAATTCGAAAGCCTTTTCACGCCCGGAACGGGAGCGCCCGACCTGCGTTCGGCGTTCCTGCTCGACACGGGCGAAGGGACGGTCCGCGCAGCGCTCCGTGCCGTGGAAGATTACGACCCGCAGGCGGCCTCCGTCCGCTGCACCTTCACCCAACTCCCCGACGCATGACGACCCGCCACAAAAAACGGCTGGCCGCGATCCTGCTGCGGGAAATCGGCGGGCTGGAGGGCGAACGGGCCGTCGAACGGCTGTTCGAACTGGGACTGGTCAACCTGCGGGTCTGCGAACAGCGGGCCATCCGCGGCGAAATCGAACGGCTGGCCGCAGAGGGCGTGCCGCGGTGCGAAGCCATGCACGCCACGGCCGAACTGTTCTGCTGTTCCTACGAAAAAATCCGCAACTACTATTACAACTCGTACAAATCCTGAAACATGAAATCGGAAATTCAAATCGACAACAATGCCGGCGTCTGCCACATCGACATCGAAGGCACGATCGGCGTGCCCGAAGAGTGGCAGTTCGACCAACCCGAAGCCCGCGTGGCGACCTATGAAAAATTCCGCGACGCCGTGCGCCGCATCGCCGAAATCGACGCGCCCGAAGTGGTGGTCAACATCCGCTCGACGGGCGGCGACGTGAACGACGCACTGCTGATCCACGACGCGCTGACGGCGCTCGACGCACACATCACGACCCGCTGTTACGGGTACACCGCCTCTGCGGCGACCATCATCGCGCAGGCCGCGTCGCCCGGCTGCCGCGAAATATCGGCCAACGCCCTCTACCTGATACACACGGCCGTCTGCGCCACCGAAGGCAACGCCGCCGAGCTGAACGGCAAACTCGACCTGCTGCGCCAGACCGACGCGCGCATCGCCGCAGTCTATGCCGCCCGTTCGGGACGCCCGGCGGCCGAGTTCGAAACCCTGATGGCAGAAAACAACGGCAACGGCCGCTGGCTGTCGCCCGAAGAGACCGTCGCGGCCGGTCTGGCCGACGTCGTGACCGATGCGGCGGGACATCCCGTCCCCTCGCTGACGCGAAACATCGCCCGCGGCTGGGAACGCCTGCTCATCCGCATCGGTCTCAGCGCCGGAGAGCAGCTGCCCGCGGACCGGGACCGCAACGTCCTCCACACCGAAGGAGAAGAGCGGGAGCTGCTCCGCCGCTCCGCCGCCGCGGTGCGTCAGGCGCAGCAGCGGGTCGTCCCCACGCAAACCCGGCCCCGCGAGGATCCCTCCTACGGCGACCTCGTGCGGACAGCCAACCAACGCGCCTACTCCGAAGACGCGAAACGTCTGCGCAACATGTAAAACCGGGAGAGTCCCACAGAAAAAGGCTCCCCGACCATTCGAACAACCACCAAAATCATTTCAACCATGAGTTTCTTAGAAAACGCCAAGCAGTACACCGGTTCCGACCTCGAAAACATCTTCTTCCGTCCCATCCTGAGCGGCCCTTCGGCCGGCGAACTGGGCGTGAGGGTCCTCTACAACATGCCCGTCCCGACAACCATCCAGCTCTGGGAAGGGCAGCGCAACGTCCTCCAGAAGTACACCGCCGCAGGGTGGTCCGGAGGCAGCGCCGCCAACAAACTGCAGAAAACCATCGCTCTGAGCCGCGTGAAGGCCGAGCTGGGATTCTCGGCCGCCGACTACTTCTCGCTGGTATACGAGAAAATCGCGGCGCGCGCCGACGTCAATATGGACGACCTGACGGGCAGCGAGCTGGAGCAGGCCGAAACCTCGCTCTTCAAGCAGGCCATCGCCGAGGGAATCCGCGCCACGATGTGGGTCGGCGACACGACGGCCGCTTCGGGCTTCAACACCTTCGACGGCTTCCTCAAAAGCGTCAAGGCAGGCGCCGAGCAGGAGCGGTTCCACAATTCGGTCTACGAAGCCGCCGACTTCACCAATCCCGAAAAGATCGTCGCGATCCTCGACGACCTCTGGCAGAACGCCGACGAACGTATCAAGGACCGCAAAGCCGAAGGCCAGCTCGCCTTCTTCGTCACCTCGGATCTCTACTACGCCTACGAAAAGTACCTCGACAGCAAGGGCGCCGACGCGGCCTACGCCGAAAGCACCAACGGCCGTCAGGGACTGGCCTACCACGGCATCCCGCTCGTCGACGTCCGTCTGGGGGCCTATCTGTCCGACACCTCGCTCCACAAGTCGTTCTGCCTGCTGACCGACCGCCGCAATCTCGTACTGGCCGTCAACACGTCCGACTTTCCGGGCAACGAAGTGCGCATGTGGTACAACCCCGACCTGATGGAGAACCGCCAGCGCGCCGTCTTCATGGCCGGATGCGACGTGATCGACGAGACGATGCTCTCTTACGCATTCCGGGTATAGCGATGACAGCGTCCACACCCCGCAAACCCGCCGGCGGCATCACGGCCGCCGCGATCACCCCCGCAGGAAATCTCCTGCGGGCGGCGCTGGGGGCCGACGGGCGCGCCGAAGCGGTATTCCGCGACGGGACGCTGCTCACGCGGCTGCCGCTCGCCGAACAACGCTCCTCCTATACCGAGCTGAGCGACACCCAAGCCGGACCGCAGCGCGTGCGTCATACGCTGAAGCTCGTCGTCAGCCGCGAAGCGGCCCGCACGCTTTTCGGCCCGGCATTCCGTCGCACGGCCGCGACCGAGGGGCTGATCGCAACCGTCACGGCCGCATCGGGCGAACGGCTGCTGATCGGCTGGTCGGCCCGGCTGGGGAGAGAACAACCCCTGCGGCTCGGCTCGGTGAGCAACGAATCGGGCGTAAAACCCCTCGACGGCACGCCGGTCGTCGTGACCCTCACCTGCGAGGACACCGACCCGGCCCCGGAACTCAAACAACAGGAACCATGAGCAAAAAGCACAAAATCAAACCGGCCGTCGCGGTGAACAACCGCACGGTCGATCCCTACATCACGCTCGGCGCGGGACGTGTCGAAAACGACGCGTTCTGGCGCTGGGGCGACGACAACCTCTTTCCCAACGCGCTGGCGCTGATGGCACGCCGTTCGGTGACCCACCGCCGCATCATCAACGACAAGGCCGACTACATTTCGGGCAAGGGCTTCACGTGCGACGAGGTGCAGCAGCCCCGGCTCGCGGCCTTCCTGCGCCACGTAAACGGCGACGGGGAGAGCCTGCGGCAGGTGCTCAACAAGCTGGCGTTCGACAAGGCGCTCTTCGGCAACGCATTTCTCGAAGCGGTGACCGACGCCGGGCATACGTTCCTTTCGCTGCACCATCAGGACGCCTCGCGCTGCCGGCTGGCCCGCGACTCGGCCCACGTTCTGCTCCACCACGACTGGACCTGTCTCTTATACACATCTCCGAGCCCACGAGACGCTACGC
>OJOC01000817.1_pt1 | contig 7913 bp, 8 predicted proteins | sample 1598151 | NCBI WGS metagenome assembly OJOC01 (sample SAMN03922459, study PRJEB24848) | human gut metagenome | isolation source: stool sample | host: Homo sapiens | place: Germany | collected 2009-11 | reverse complement strand
ACACTAGATCGCTCGTCGGCAGCGTCAGATGTGTATAAGAGACAGGTTGTATTCCGGATAAATCGGAGCAAATTTCACATAAAAGATAATGAACATAGTCATGGTTAAAGCAATGGAAAGACCCGTACCCACCACATAGATAGAAGTAAAAAGTTTGTTTTGCTTTATCAGTGTCCATGCTTGTTTTAAATATAGTTTTATCATATCAAGAATAAATATTAAATTACATTTTATTTAGATGAAGAACCCGGTTTCTTTGCCGGATTCTTCATCAATCCCCCACGAAACACTTATTTACTTTAAAAAGAGAGTTTTATTTCTTCGTTTATGTTGCAACTGTTCCTACTTGACTTTCAACTTGCTTTTGTTTTTATAATTGCTCATATCACTGACCACCACTTTATCACCGGGTTGCAATCCGCTCACCACCTCCACATATTCAAAGTTGCTGTCGCCAAGTTGTACCTTACGCTTTATTATCTCATTATCACTGTCCTGCACGAACAATTCATATTCGCCACGGCCTACATAATAAGAAGCATTTGCTATTCTCATCACATCTTCTTTCACGGCATTCATTACATATACATCTGTTTTCAATCCTGAACGGAGACGTTTGTTATTATCCTCCACCAACTGGACTGTAAACGAAATTACACCATTCTTTGACAACGGCGTAACACTGCTCACGATGCCTTCCAATTTTTCATTGCCGATTTTGACAATGGCACGTCCTCCTGCCGCCACACGGTCGCCATAAGTATCGGCTATTTCACCTTCCACTTTAAAATGACTCAAATCTGAGATGACAGCCACCTGTGTGCCTTGCGGCACCTGTGCACCGACCTGATTATTAATATAAGTAAGAATAGCTTTGCGTGGCGAACGGATTTGGGCATCATCCAATGTCCGCTTCATTTCGGCCAGACTCTTTGCGAAGATATTAAATTCCAGTTCTTTCACTTTAAGGTCGGCTGCCTTGACTTCTTTTTCATTTGCATATTGCTGGCGGAGCTGTTCCAATTCCAATTTTCCCGTATTAAAGTTCAACTCTGCCTGACGTACCTTATCCGTAGTACCGGAACCCAAACTATCCAAATAACGTTCATTACGAAGCTCTACTTCCATACGGTTCAACTTCATGGCAGAAATTTTCACCTGCATTGCCAAATCACTCAGATACGTATTATTGTTCACCTTCAACTGTTCCAGCTGATAACGCTTCATCTGCTCTTCATCCAGCAATTTCTTATATTCCGTTTCCGTACTCTGAAGGTCCAGTTTAAGAATCGGCGTCCCCACATCCACACTGTCTCCTCCCTTACGATAAACTTCCACAATACGGGTATTGATGGGAGAGTTGATGATTTCCTCAAAAGCCGGAACAACCTTACCGGAAGCACTCACACTTACCTCAATTATCCCCGTATCCACTTCCGAGAATACCAAATCCTTCCGATTCACACTACTCCGCATGAAAGAAATCAGCAAAGCGATGCATACGATGCCGGCAACACCTATAACACCATATTTAATCAACATTTTCTTACGCTCTTTATCACGTACTTCTTTTGGAATTTCTTTGTCCATAATTTATCGTTATTTTATTATTTTTTTCGTATCAAATCTAAAGCAACATTCATGCCAAAACACCAACAATCTGATTATCAATCATAAAACAAAAAGAAAGGGTGTCCGATATCGAACACCCTGTACGTTTTTAAACTTCTGCAAACGGACATTCATGATTCCGTTTCATCGCAGACGCAATATATCTCCCACCTTCGGCGCTGCATCCTCAGGCTTCATTTTATTCATTTTATATAAATTCTTCAGACGAATTCCGTATTTCTGTGCAATGGAGTACATTGAATCTCCGCTGCGTACCACATGAACAACATGCTCTTTGTCGGCACGACGGTGTTTCTTATCCAAATAGATAATATCTCCCGGTTTCAACACATATCCTTTATACAAGTCATTGTACTTTCTCAGTTTACGCTGACTGATATCAAACTCTTTCGACAGACTTTTAAAAGTATCTCCGCTACGCACCACAATATACAGCAAATCATTTGCCAAATAGGGCTGATGCGGATTTGGAAACTCTTTCATCCACTTGATACCGTCACGGGTATCGAATTTATGTAAGTCATACAGTTCGATAATGTCAATCAAACGATAAGCATAGCGAGGATCTGTTGCATATCCGGCTTTTTTCAACCCATGTGCCCAACCTTTATAATCTGTTATCTTCAATTTGAACAAAAAGGCATAACGCGAACGCCCTTTTAGAAATTTGGAATGGTCTTCATAGGAGTCACGCGGATGCTTGTAAGCACGGAAGCATTCATTACGGGCATCATCATCATAACGCACTGTACGCCCTGTCCAGTCACCTCCGCACTTAATGCCGAAATGATTGTTCGACTTACGGGATAAAGCACTTTTTCCGGCTCCCGATTCCAACAATCCCTGTGCCAATGTAATGCTGGCAGGAATGCGATAACGCTTCATTTCCTCCACAGCTATATCCTTATACTTATGAATGTATTCTTCGTATTGACGATTACGCGTCTGCGCCTGCGTCGTAAAAAGACAGAATCCGCACAGCACAACAATGATAATATATCTCAACGTCGTTTTCATCTTTCAGAACTGTTCCAATATTTGTATTCGTTTTTCGATGGGAGGATGTGTCGCAAAAAGCCCGCTCAACCCACTCAATGCACTTGTTGCCTGCTTGCCCGGATGCTGAATAAAAAGTTGAGCTACATCTTCACGTTTCACAGCTTCTATATCGGGATCGGCCGATATTTTACGCAAAGCACTTGCCAAAGCCAAAGGATTCTTGGTCATCTCCGCCGAACCTGCATCTGCCAAATACTCACGTTTGCGCGAAATGGCAAAGCGCATCAAGATGGCAAAGAAATAACCGACAGCCGCAACCAACATGGTCAACAGAAGAATCAAGGCCGCCCCTCCCTTGTCATCACGTTTACGTGTAAAGGAAGAATAATAAGCAGAGCGCAATGCTATCTGTGCCAGCATCGAGAAAATTCCCACAAACACGATGGAGATGATAAGCAAACGTACATCATGATTACGGATATGAGACAATTCATGGGCTATAACTGCCTCCAGTTCTTCATCATTCAGCTTCTCAATGATACCTTTAGACAATGTTACGGTATAACTCTTTTTATTTATACCACTGGCATAAGCATTCAGTGAATCATCATTTATGATGTTGATTTTAGGCATCGGCATCCCCTGACTCATACAAAGATTCTCCACCAGATTATAGACACGTTTATTTTCTTTCCGTTCCAACGGTCGGGCACCCGTAGCAGCGTTGATGATGGAAGTATTGGCAAAGTAGGCAATCAGAAACCAAATGAATACGCCTCCCAATACATAAGGAGCCATTTCTATAAATAAAGCCACTGACCGGTCGGTGACACCTACCTGATAATAATGGGGTGCATCACCTTGTGTCAAATAAACCAGCAAATAACAAAACACGAACAAAAGCCCTACTACCAGGCAGGGAAACAAACAGAGCAGAAGCAGCGAACGAAAGTTATTCCTGCTCTGCTGTGTGTGTATGCCAACATATTGCATCGTCCTTAAAATTTAATTTTAGGAGCTTCCTCCAAAGCTGCGCGTTGCTCTCCCAAGTCAAACATCACTTCTTTACGGAAACCGAACATACCTGCCAGAATATTGGAAGGGAATGTCTCTACTGCATTATTATATTCTTTGGTAGCAGAATTAAAATAACGGCGCACGGAAGAAAGCTTATTTTCCAAATCGGCTATTTCCTCCTGCAACTGAAGAAAGTTTTGGTTTGCTTTCAAGTCCGGATAGGCTTCCAATGTTATTTTCAATCCACTCAAAGCAGAAGACAAGGCATTCTCTGCTACAATTTTCTCGTCAATGGTTTTGGCACCGATAGCCCCGTTGCGGGCATTGATAACCCGCTCCAACGTATCTTTTTCGTGAGCCGCATATCCTTTTACGGTTTCCACCAGCTGAGGTACCAGGTCATGGCGCTGCTTTAGCTGAACATCGATGTCAGCAAACGCATTCTCGCGGTTATTACGCATTTTAACCAATGAATTATACATGGAAACCAACCAGGCTGCCAAGATAACGACTACTACAATCACAATAATTGCTGTCATAATTTTCTCGTTTTAAATTGTTGTTACCTGCAAACATACTGATTTTATCCGGCAGTATGTATTCTTTTTCAAATAATTTACGTTTTTACTCAAATTCCAATGAACCAAAGAAATCGGGTCTGTGGAAATCCGGCTTTTCTATGTTGATGGGGTTCCACGACAAGAAATGTGGAGTTTGCAATTCATCACCGCACTTATAGAAGTTAGCCTTTATCGTCTGTCCGTCCAATGAAGTAATCCGGTGCTTAAAGAATACTGTATAAGGAATGACCAAAGCCACTTCCCAAGTACATTCCCCTATCCGTTCTTCAAAAGGCGTACGGCCCAAGCTGGACCAACGAGACACTTTTTCCATCACTTCACGCGGTGCATGTTCCCGATTATTCCGCTCTGCTCCTGCCCCGACCAAAAATGTGCCGATACAGCTGCACTCCATATTGTAATACACACCATCGCCTGCGGGAATTGAAAAAAACTCCATACACGAATCAGTCCAGACCGCTCCGTTATCTTCTCCATATTTGGCACGGACACTGCCTTCGGTCACTTTATAATGTATTAAAATGGAATCGGCCGTATGCGCGATGCGAAAAGCAGCTTCAGGATGATAAGGATATTCCTTCCAATTTACAATATCTATCTTTTGAAACGATACGCCTTCATTGTCCAATACTTGAGGCACGGCTTGTGCATCATTGACTGATGCAGTTATTTTCTTGACTTTCATGGTTTTCTTTTTTAGATTATTGAATTTGTTTTGATTTTGTTCTCGCAAACATACAAAAAAGAGTCGACACTCGGAAAGAATCTTTCTTTTTTCGAGAATGATGAAAGGATTATTTTCTATCTTTGTCCTGCAAAAGAAAAACTTAATTTACATTTTACACAATATCTAAAAAACTACTTAATTTATGAAATCAGTTAACCGAATCTGTTTAATGATGATTCTTTGCTGTGTATGTTGTATAAACATTGCACAAGCTGCTGTTAATCCCAAACCTTTTGTTATCCCGGAACTGAAAGAATGGAAAGGCAACGAAGGCAAATTCATTCCTACCGAACAAACGCGCATTGTTTACCCAAAAGGAAATTCTGAATTGCAACGCATCGCCCGGATGCTGGCAGATGACTGCAATACCTTATTTAATCATACTCCGCAGATAGTGGAAGGAAAAGGAAAGAAAGGCGACCTCATTCTTTCACTTAAAAAAGACAAATCATTAGGACAAGAAGGATACGCCATTCGCGTTACCGACCGAATCGAGCTGACCGCCCCCAAAGCCATCGGTGTATATTGGGGAACACGTACCCTGCTGCAGATAGCCGAACAAAACAAAGAAGACCTGGCTCTTCCCAAAGGTGAAATCCGTGATTATCCCGACTATGCCATGCGTGGATTTATGATTGATTGCGGACGAAAATTCATTCCTATGTCTTATTTGCGCGATTACGTGAAAATCATGGCATACTACAAAATGAACACACTGCAAATTCATCTGAACGATAATGGATTTAAACAGTATTTTGAACAGGACTGGAACAAGACTTATGCAGCTTTCCGCCTGGAATCGGATACTTATCCCGGACTCACGGCACGTGACGGATTCTATACAAAAAAAGAATTTATCGATTTGCAGAAGTTGGCAGAAGAATGTTTCGTCGAAATCATCCCGGAAATAGATGCGCCTGCCCACACATTGGCATTCAGCCATTATAAACCCGAGATAGGAAGTAAAGAGTATGGAATGGATCATCTGGATTTGTTCAATCCCGAAACATATAAATTCATGGACGGACTCTTTAAAGAGTATTTGGAAGGAGAAGAACCTGTCTTCCGTGGTCCACGCGTACACATCGGCACAGATGAATACTCAAACAAAGACAAAAAAGTAGTGGAAAAATTCCGTGAGTTTACAGACCATTATATCCGTTATGTAGAAGGCTTCGGAAAACAAGCCTGTGTATGGGGAGCATTGACACATGCCAAAGGAGAAACTCCCGTAAAAGCCGAAAATGTAATTATGAGCGCCTGGTATAACGGATATGCAGAGCCTAAAGAAATGGTTAAACAAGGATACAAACTTATTTCCATTCCCGACGGTTTTCTTTATATCGTACCTGCTGCCGGTTATTATTATGATTATCTGAACACGGAAGAGCTATATAACTCCTGGACTCCTGCCCACGTAGGTAAAGCTGTTTTCGAAGAAAAAGATCCTGCCATCCTGGGAGGTATGTTTGCAGTATGGAATGACCATGTAGGAAACGGTATCTCTACCAAAGATATTCATCACCGCACGTTCCCGGCTTTACAAACTTTAGCCGTAAAAATGTGGACGGGAACTGCAACTTCACTTCCGTATAATGAATTCAACCGCATGCGCGAAACGTTGAGCGAAGCACCGGGAGTAAACCAAATGGGACGTATCGGCAATGCGCCGGGACTGGTATACGAACAAGCCAATGTTGCTCCCAAAAGCCGCACACCACATCGTGAAATCGGTTACGGTTATCGTGTGACATTTGATGTGGAAGGTGCAGCAGAAACACCGGGAACCGAACTGTTCCGTTCACCGGATGCCGTATTCTATCTGTCCGACCCTATACGTGGAATGTTAGGTTTTGCACGTGACGGATATTTAAACACATTCAGTTACAATATCCAACCGGGCCAACGTTTAAATATCGGTATAGAAGGAGATAACAAAGCAACACGTCTGTTTATCAATGGAAAATTAGTAGAAGAACTGAATATCCAACAACGTTTCTTTGATAAAGAAGGAAAAACAAAAATGAATTATGTCCGCACACTGGTATTCCCATTAGAACAGGCAGGAGAATTCAAAAGTAAAATATCCAACTTGAAAGTTTACAAGAAATAAACTGAAATCAACCGTCTTTTATTATCCGGACACGGATTTTACGGACATAAGGAGCCGAGCTCTTGAATCCGTAAAATCCGTGTTGTTTATTCGTGAAGAGCAGGAATTATCTCCTGCTGTTACTATTATTCTTCTTCATTCCTTGTCTTTTACCCATCTCCTTTCTCATTTTATCTCCGATTCTTTTTTCCATATTATACATTTTCTGTATTTGTTTCGGTGATAGGAATTTACGGAATTCATTATAATATTTCTCACGAATATCCAGCATCTTGCGGCTCTGAGCAAAACGAGCCTTTATTACTTGTTCTACTTCTGCATCCGTAAGCGTAGAACGAGGAGCACGCGGATTCATATCGCGGACAGCACGCATTTCTTCCATATATTTGGTGTATACAGGTTTAAACTTAGCAGTCTCCGCATCATCCAATGCCAGTGCATTTATAAGCTGATTACATTGCATTTTCTGCATCTGTTCCTGACCGAACTGCTTTCTGTCCGTCTTTCCTTCTTTTTTACCTTGTGCAAATATTGCCATTTGACTACCCATAAAGAGAGCTACCAACACCATAAAAAACTTTTTTGTCTTCATAATCTATTACTTTTTAAATAAATAATTAATTCATAAATATGTCATACTCTGATAATTCCACCCATTCCTCTAACTCATCATCCGGCATTTCGGCTATAAAATTATCCATTGCATCCGAATATGAGTAGTCAATACCGGTTGCCACAAGTAAAGAATTGGAAGATACTTGTTCCGCTTCCGGAGTACCGGCAGGAAAGAAAACCAATCCCAACACCATCGCTGCCGCCGCCAGTGTTGCCGCAATCACCAACC
>OJOC01000774.1_pt1 | contig 8278 bp, 7 predicted proteins | sample 1598151 | NCBI WGS metagenome assembly OJOC01 (sample SAMN03922459, study PRJEB24848) | human gut metagenome | isolation source: stool sample | host: Homo sapiens | place: Germany | collected 2009-11 | reverse complement strand
ACTAGATCGCTCGTCGGCAGCGTCAGATGTGTATAAGAGACAGGGATTATATAATGAAGCAAAGAAGCATTATTTTTTATCGTATGAAAATGCTATATATCGCAAAGATACTTTAGATATGTATTATCCCCTTCGTGGGATTGGAACTGCTTATTCATTTAAATTACAATATGATAGTGCCTTAGTATATTATAATAAAGCTCTTGAGATAAGTTGTAGAGCTAATAATAATGAAATGAAAGCTTATGTATTGTCTAGCATAGCAGGATGTTATGAAGCTAAAAATGATTTCGAAAAAGCTAATGAATATGCAACGAAAGTAATTAATCTTGGAGTTAGTGATTGTACTAATATGTATGAGGTAAAAGGGAACTCTTTGATGCATTTGAATAGATTGGATTCTGCTTATTATTATTTAAAATTGAGTGTTACGAGCACAGATTTGAATACAAAAGCAATTGCGTATTATCATTTATATAATTTATTAAAGAAAAAATCTTATTTGGAAGTGATAGCTTGTGCTGATTCCTTTATTCTTTATAAAGATTCTTTAATTGCAGCTCAACAATATGATGAAATTCAAAATATAAGAGAAGAGCATTTTCAAAGAGTTAAGGAACAAGAATTTTTTGTTCGACGGTGTTGGCTAATATTGGGCTTTATGTGTTTGTGCTTTATAGGAGCTATTATCTTTTTATTTTTGGAAAGGAAAAGAAAATTGCATTATGCTAGATTGAATCAAACATTAGCGGAAATGAAACTAGCGAATGTGAAAAGATATATAGAGGAAGAATTGGGTGATTTTGTGGAATTGGATGATGAACTCATGAAATTGGAAGAAAGTGAGTTGAAAAAATGCATTTGTGACTTTCAAAAAACTATTTGGTATAGAAGAATAGTGAATTTGGATGAGCAATATTTGTCAGCGAAAGAGCAAAGAGAACTGTTAAGTGATTTGTTGGCGATATTTCCTCATATAATTGAAAGGCTAAGGATGGAATATCCTACAATTAAAGATGTGGATGTTTATTTCTGTATATTGTCGATTATTGGTTTTCGCTTGAAAAAAATAGCCTTTTGTTTACGTACTAATGACCGTAATCTTAGTACTCGAAAGTCTAGGCTTAAAAAGAATTTGAGTAAAAAGTTATTTGAAATGGTGTTTTCAAATAATTGATTATTAATTACTTGTGACTGTATTGTGATACTTTTTGTAACTATGTTATAGTTATTGTAACAGCGTTTCTTTGCTTTTACGATATATATTGTTTTTCTTTAAAAAAAAAAGAAAATGTAGTTATGAAAAAGAAATTGTTTATGTTGCTTGTATTATGTTCTGTATCTATAGTTTTGTTAGGACAGACGAATCATGAAATTGCTATTAAGTCTGTAAATAGACCTTTGAGACCACGTTCTTTAGTAGAACTTCCTAAAGTCTATTTGAATACCCCTCTAATCAGTATTTCTTTTGATAGCATCACTTCTCTTGTTTTTGTTAGAATTATTAGCAAAAAAACAGGGGAGTTGGTAATCTCAACTTCTTATATGAATGTTTGTGATATACAAATATATCTAAGTGATAAGCCTGAGGGAGAATATTTGATTGAACTACAAGTTAATGATGATATTTATAGTGGTGAATTTTTATTATAAGGGTATGAATGATAATTTAGCTGAATTTGTTAAATCTTTAAATTAAACAATTATGAAAAAAGAATTTTTATTATTACTGTTTTTGTTCGCTTTTATTTCTTGTGAACAGAATGATGGTTTAGACTATTTAGATAGCTCTAATATTGAAAATATGCCAACAGCGGGAATAAAAAGTCGTGCAACTCAAAATATTGCAGATTTTGATCCTATTAAAGAATTAGAAAATATTCCGGTTAATATTATGAACGTTGGAAATAGTAGAAATAAATTCTTATCTTGTACGGAAAAAGGAGATAAAGTTGATTTGTATAAAAAAGATGATGGAAGTTTGAGGCAACGTTGGTATTTAAAAAATGGTAATATTATATTGGTAGGTGGTCATGTTGGAGGAATAGGGGCTAATTCTATATTTTTTATTTCATCTATAACAGATACACCTATTTTAACCAGTTCGATGAATAATGGATTTGTAGGCTCTTTTTTCAATTTTGTGCCGGAAGGGAGTAGCTATTATAAATTAGGAGCTAGCTCACGATTACAAGGAGGAATATTTATATCTCCATACCTTCAAGCCGAATCATCAACTGGTACGTCATTGAAATTTAAGGAATCCAGTACTAGTAATTTAGCTCTTTGGGAAATGCAGCCTGTGGGAGATTTTGAAGTTGTAAATATTGAGTATACACAATATGATGGAGGTGGTATAAGTTCATTGCCTATAACAGTAACTCATAGAACTGTTGAAAATCCAACAGCAGCAACTGTACATCGAGGCTATACTGAAACTACTCAGGTTACTGAAACTTCAAGATTTTCGAAAACAGAAGGGGTCTCAATAACAACGTCAACATCTCTAACCAAGCCTGTAGGAGGTCCCGGAGAACCTAATGAAGGAAGTATGACGGTAAATACCTCTGCTACAAGTAGCTGGAGCTTTCTTCAAGAGACCACTCAAACTAAAGTGAGTACAAGAACTGAAACTTTTTCTGTGGACGTACCTCCTTATACATCATATAGAATAACAACAATGCTTAAGCAGTATAACATGAATATAAAATATGTGGCGACATTGAGAGAAGGAGTTACGGGCAAAATGTTTAAGGTTAAAGGAACATGGACTGGTACTCAAGTTTACGATATGTATGATTTGGTAGAAGACTTGAATACAGGAAGAACATTTAAAATTTATGGAGATGAATCTTAATGTAAGTTAAAGAAGTATGGTGTCAGTGCAGTATTTAGGCTGGCATTTCATTTTTTCATAAAAACAATGAGAATTATTACATTTCTCGAATCTTTTAATTAATTTTGCAAACCCTAATAATAAAGAGAAGAAAATGAAAAAAATGAAGTTGGCAGTGTTCTTTGCTGCATTGGTATCTGTGTTGACTTTTAGTTCTTGTTTGGATAGTAATGGAGATGGACGTCAAGAAATGAGAGCAAATGTAACAGTTGTTGGTGACGAGTTGATAGGTTATAAATTGTATGCTGATGGTGGTGGTATTCTTGTTCCTACAGTGGCTAATATGAAACAAATAGGAGATTGGAGCAAAGTAAAGCGTGCACTAGTGTATTTCCAGCATCTGGATGATCCATTGCCTGAATTTAAGGAAGATACGAAATATAATGTTCAGGTAACCGGTGCGATTCCTCATATGGGAGTTACTCCGATTATTGACACTTATCAAAATGAAGATGCGGATACGTTGATGAAAAATCAGGATCCTATTACAGATTTCGCAATAGGTGCATATAAAGGATATGTAACAGTATTCGCTCAGTTTAATCATAACTCAAGTGAACCTGTATATTTTAATATGGGTTATGATAGCAGTAAGGATGTTGATATTGATAATAACACATTGACTTTGACATTATATTATGATAATGGATCAAATGATGTTTATAATAGTCAACAATATACATATTGCAGTTTTCCTTTCTCGTCTGAATTCTATGGTAAGTTTGCAACAGACTCTTTGGACTTGGTTGTGAAAGCAGCTAGCGATAGAGGCTCTAATTATACTGAGAAGAAAATAAAAATGGCTGTTAAAGATTTTATAGCTCCAAGAGAATACTGATAAATCATTATATTGCAAGTAGAAAAGTCCTCTTTTCCCTTTGGGAAAAGGGGATTTTTTATACCTTTGCAACTCATTGAAGTATAACAAAGGTAAATAGATTAAGCATTGAACTACAAAGATTTATTTAATAGAGTGGTGTTGCTGATTTCCTCTCCGGCTAAGGCTTGGGCAGAAATCAATACAGAAGAGGATAGGCGGAAAGTGCTTGGCACATTTGTTTATCCCATGATAGGATTGTGCGGCTTGTCCGTTTTTATAGGTACTTTTATTGGAAATACAGCAGGTGTATCTGCTTTTCAGATAGCAATGACCCGTTGTTGCGCCATTTTTGTTTCTCTCTTTGGAGGATATTTCTTGGCTGCTTATGCTGTAAATCAATTGGGAAAGAAATTGCTGAACCGAGGCGAACAGTATGAACTAAACCAACAGTTTGTGGGTTATGCCATGGTGGTGACATTTGTGCTTGATATTATCAGCGGTTTGTTTTCAATCTCCATTTTGCATTGGATACTCCAGTTCTATACCGTGTTTGTGGTATATGAAGGGGCACGCACACTGATGAAAGTGGAAGAAGCCAAACTGACCCGATACACATTGATTGCTTCGGTGATTGTAATTGTTTGTCCGGCGCTTATTGCGGCGGTATTTAATGAGTTATCTGTTATTTTGAATTGATGAAACCGACTCCTGTAAATATAAAAAATAAACGTGCGTCGTTCGATTATGAATTTATCGATACGTACACAGCAGGTATTGTGCTTACCGGAACTGAGATAAAATCCATCCGTATGGGTAAAGCCAGCCTGGTAGATACCTATTGCTACTTTGTGCATGGTGAGTTGTGGGTAAAGAATATGCATATTGCAGAATATTTCTATGGTTCGTATAATAACCATACAGCCCGCCGTGAACGTAAGCTGTTGTTAAGCAAGAAAGAGTTGCGTAAATTGGAAGAGGCAGGAAAAAATCCCGGCTTTACCATTGTTCCTGTCCGTTTGTTCCTGAATGAAAAAGGACTGGCAAAATTAGTTATCGCTTTGGCAAAAGGTAAAAAACAATATGATAAGCGCGAATCTTTGAGAGAAAAGGATGACAGGCGTGAAATGGATAGAATGTTTAAGAGATAGTATATATTGTGAATGGCTACATTGAAGCAAATTATTGACGAACGAATTCTCATCCTCGACGGAGCGATGGGGACAATGATACAAAAATACAACTTATCGGAACAGGATTTTAGAGGGGAACGGTTTGCACAAGTTGCCGGTCAGATGAAAGGCAACAATGACTTGCTGTGCCTTACCCGTCCTGATGTGATAAAAGATATTCATCGCAAGTATCTGGAAGCAGGTGCAGATATCATCGAGACAAACACGTTTAATGCTCAGCGGGTGTCGATGGCAGATTATCATATGCAGGATATGTGCCGTGAGATAAATTTGTCGGCTGCCGGAATCGCTCGTGAAATGGCGGACGAATATTCCCGAAAGACTCCCCATAAACCGCGCTTTGTGGCCGGGTCTGTCGGTCCCACCAATAAAACTTGCTCAATGAGTCCCGATGTGAATAATCCTGCAATGCGTGCACTTACTTATGATGAGTTGGTCGGTGCCTACAGGGAGCAAATGGAAGCATTGCTGGAAGGGGGAGTGGATGCTCTCCTGATAGAGACTATATTTGATACACTGAATGCCAAGGCCGCTATTTTTGCGGCTGAGTCGGCAATGCAGGCGGTGGAACGAGAAGTGCCTTTGATGCTCTCGGTGACGGTATCGGATATTGCCGGCCGCACGCTTTCCGGTCAGACTCTGGATGCCTTTCTTGCGTCTGTTCAGCATGCTCCTGTTTTTTCTATCGGCTTGAATTGCTCTTTCGGAGCCAAACAGTTGAAACCTTTTTTGGAAGGGCTGGCTGCGCGTGCTCCTTATTATATCAGTGCGTATCCCAATGCAGGACTCCCGAATAGCTTGGGGCAGTATGACCAGACTCCCGGAGATATGGCTTCGGAAGTGAAGGAATACATAGACGAGGGTTTGGTGAATATTATCGGCGGATGTTGTGGCACGACTGAAGAATATATTGCCGAATATGTTCCATTGGTGCAGAAGGCACGCCCTCACATTCCGGCAGGTAAGCCTGAGCGGATGTGGCTTTCGGGATTGGAGCTGCTTGAACAGACACCCGAAATTAATTTTATCAATGTGGGCGAACGTTGCAATGTGGCGGGTTCGCGTAAGTTTCTTCGTTTGATAAACGAAAAGAAATACGAAGAGGCATTGAGCATTGCACGTAAGCAGGTAGAAGACGGTGCATTGATTATTGATGTTAATATGGATGACGGGCTGCTGGATGCCAAGGAAGAAATGACTGTTTTTCTGAATCTGGTGATGTCCGAACCCGATATTGCACGTGTTCCTGTGATGATTGATTCTTCTAAGTGGGAGGTGATAGAAGCCGGGCTGAAGTGTTTGCAAGGTAAATCTATCGTAAATTCCATATCGCTGAAAGAGGGAGAGGAGATATTTATCGAGCATGCCTGTTTGATTAAAAAACTGGGAGCTGCAACGGTCGTGATGGCTTTTGACGAGAAAGGACAGGCCGACACTTTCGAACGGAAGATTGAAGTTTGTTCGCGTGCCTATCGTATCTTGACAGAGCAGGTCGGCTTTAATCCGCATGACATTATTTTCGACCCTAATGTGCTGGCTGTGGCTACGGGAATTGAGGAACACAATAATTATGCTGTTGATTTTATCAAAGCAACCGGTTGGATAAAGCAGAATCTTCCCGGAGCACATGTCAGTGGCGGGGTAAGTAACTTGTCATTCTCTTTCCGTGGTAATAATTATATCCGTGAAGCAATGCATGCCGTATTTCTTTATCATGCCATTCGGCAGGGCATGGATATGGGTATTGTGAATCCGGCCACTTCGGTGCTCTATACCGATATTCCTGCCGATGTGCTGGAACGGATAGAGGATGTGGTGTTGAATCGTCGTCCCGATGCTGCCGAAAGGCTGATTGAAACAGCGGAAGCTTTAAAGAATACCGAAACCGGCGGCAAACCGGCGGAACAGGAGTTATGGCGTGAGGCAACGGTGGAGATGCGTTTGCAATATGCATTGATAAAAGGCATCGGTGATTATTTGGAAGAAGATTTGGCGGAGGCGTTGCCGCTATACGGAAAAGCGGTGGATATCATTGAAGGGCCGTTGATGGATGGAATGAACAAAGTGGGTGAGCTCTTTGGGGCCGGAAAAATGTTTCTGCCTCAAGTGGTGAAGACTGCCCGCACCATGAAAAAAGCTGTGAGTATTTTGCAACCGCTTATTGAAGCCGATAAGCAGGAAGGAGTGCGCAGTGCCGGAAAGGTGTTGATGGCAACTGTGAAAGGTGATGTGCACGATATCGGGAAAAATATCGTATCGGTGGTGATGGCTTGTAATAATTATGAAATTATAGACTTGGGGGTGATGGTTCCTGCCGAAACGATTGTGCAAAAAGCCATAGAAGAGAAAGTGGATATCATCGGCTTGAGTGGATTGATTACTCCGTCTCTTGAGGAGATGGCACATGTGGCTGTCGAATTGCAACGTGCAGGACTGGATATTCCGATTATGGTTGGTGGTGCTACGACTTCCAAACTTCATACTGCTCTGAAGATTGCTCCTGTTTATGGAGGGCCGGTTATTCACATGAAAGATGCTTCACAGAATGCATTGGTGGCAGCCCGTTTGCTGAATGCTGAGTCTCGCCAAGAATTTGTGGAGGGAATAAACAGAGAGTATGAAGAACTTCGCAGCAAGAATAGTGCAAAACAGGTGAAGACTGTTTCTTTGGAAGAGGCACAAAAGAATAAATTAAACCTTTGGTAAGAAGATTTATCTTTCAAAGTATTTAGGGAATAATTGAAAAACTTCAAGGTCTTTTTTTAGAAGAACTTGAAGTTTTTTTTAAAGACGGAAGAGTTTTTTGAAAAGAACAAGGTCTTTTGGGAGGGTTGCTGTCACGAAAAACTTCCGCCTTTTAATTTATTTGATGTTTCACCGCAAATCGTTGAGCATGAGTGGAAAATGCCCTGTTATGCGTGAAACGTGCTTTTTATTAAAGTCCTTTTATAGTTGATTTAGAAATTCTTCTGCTTTGATGAGCGTCTCCGGCTTTCCGATATCTATCAATTGTAGGTTGTCGACGGGATAGCCCTGAATCCTGATGTTTTTGCAAACTTGCAGGTAAAAATCGATAATAGAATATTTCCCCGGTTTCATGCCTTTGTTCAGCAATAGCGGGTTGATTGCTTGTATACCGCTATAGGCGTATTCCCGGAACTTTCCTTCTTCGTATTTTAATCCGGCAGGTTTCACTTCGCCTGTGGTTTTATTTATCCAGCCGCACAAAAGATTGTTGTCATCAAATAGCAAGTAGCGGGAGGTGATTCGTCTGCTTACCAGCATGGTGGCGTATACATCAGGGGTTTGTTGGTGGAAGCGGATTAAATCTCTGTCTCTTATACACATCTCCGAGCCCACGAGACGCTACGC
>OJOC01000752.1_pt1 | contig 8483 bp, 10 predicted proteins | sample 1598151 | NCBI WGS metagenome assembly OJOC01 (sample SAMN03922459, study PRJEB24848) | human gut metagenome | isolation source: stool sample | host: Homo sapiens | place: Germany | collected 2009-11 | reverse complement strand
CCAAAGTAAAGTTCCTTATCCATATTATTGACATTTTAGCATTAAATGGAAACAATAAAACATTTGGCTTGGCGAAAGACTTAATCTATTGATAGTGATATTCTAGTCTTATGGATAGTTCACCTTAACACCCGTTAACTAATTCGTTTAAACTTGTTTCCGAGTGCAAAGGTAAAAGAAATTTGGGAACACATGGAGCTCTCAAGAAGTGTGAAGATGAGATGTTTCAGCGTATATTTAGAAAAGAAATCCTATGTTTTGGTAGGGTTTCTTTTCGCCTTTGATGTTGTCTTGCCTCTGTGGGGATTTGACCCTTTGGTCAAGTTTTCTGTTTGATGTGATTGCTGATGGGATATATCTAGGGTTCTATTTTGTTTTTTATGGGGAATACTCCTCACTTTTTATCTTTTCTAGCCGGTAGCCATCACCATAGTCTTTTTACTTTGCAAAGGTATGTGAAGTCCTGGCAGATACCAAACACCACTTTGTTATCGGCTAAGATTCTTTTCCAGCAGACTTCCGCAATCAGAGATTGGGTATTCTAGAAAAGATTCTTGACCGATTGTTTGGCTTACTGCCCCCTTGGACTTCCATTCTTTTATGCACGTAAAAAGGCTAAAGTGATGACGGTTATGCCGGAATGTTTAAAAAAAAAGCTCGGATTCTTCTGAAAACAAAAGCTTGAAAAGGCTGTGAATCAGGAAATCCAGAATATTTTTTTGAGTATTGAACTTTTAAATGAGACAAGATGGAAGTATTTCTTTTTTATCGTACAGACAATTGGAACTCCCGTGAAAGCAAGGACTTGGTTTACATCGGGACAAACAGGGAGGCTAGTATCAAGAAGCTGATGAAGTTGGAGAGTGAGCCTATTACTGAGGAGCAAGCCGAGGACATCAGACGAATGAACCAAAGTCAGTGCAATAATGTAGGATATGAGTGGGTAGTGGAGATTTGGACTCCGAACCATTTGAGTGAGTAACTTTTAAAACGATTTTTGATGGCTAGATTGATAGATGAGGGCAGGATAGCCCAGTTGAGTAAGAAGCAAGGATATTTCTTGAAGTACTTTCCTGCAAGAATCCGTAATGTGGGTGAGGATGCCAAGGAAGACAGAAAGCTTATCTATGCGTTCAAGGATGCAAGGGATGATGCTTACAAGTTGGTGGCGCAGATGGTGGATGGCTATTTGAAACGTGAGTATGGCGAGCAGGTGAAGGACATGGTTTTCCTATGTGTGCCAGCTAGCCGTCAGGAGGTAAACAAGAGCCGCTACAAGGAGTTCTGCAAGGAGGTGAGCCGATTGAGTGGTATCAAGAATGGTTATTCCCATCTTATCTTGATGGAAGACCGCTTGGCAGTTCATGAGCGCAGAAGAGGAAGAGAGAAGGAGATTTCCAAGGTGAGCATCATGGATTTTGACAAGCCTTTTTTCAAGGGTAAGCAAGTGCTCATCTTTGATGACATCATCACCACCGGTGGCTCTTATGCCATCTTTGCCGAGGAGGTGGAGAAACATGGCGCTCATGTGGTGGGAGGTTTGTTTTTAGCTAGAACACATTATATATATAAGAAGGTATGAATCAGATTTTCAAAAAGCAGAGCGTTGTCTTCACCGGACATCGCTCTGTTCCAAAGGACAAGGAGCAGGAAGTGAGACAGCAGGTGAGAGGAAAGATAAGGTTGCTTTTCTCGTTAGGTTTCAGAAAGTTTGTTTCGGGTATGGCGTTAGGTTTTGACATGTTGGCAGCCGAGGAGGTTATCAGGCTGAAGGAGGAACTGAAGGGGGTAAAGTTGGTTGCGGTTATTCCATACAGAGGTCAGAGTGGAAGGTGGGCTCCCCATCAGCGTGAGCGGTATCAGCGTATCTTGAATGAGGTGGATGAAGAAATAGTGCTCAGTGAGGGGTATTACAATGGTTGTCTGCTCAAGCGCAATGACTATATGTTAGCCCATGCAAGTGGCATCATCGCCTATTATGATGGTAAGCCAAAGGGAGGAACTTTCTACACCTGCAGAAAAGCCAGGCTGAAAGGATTGGACATCATCAATCTTTATCGATGAAATTTGAGGGTTTCTCGCCAAAAGGCGAGGAACTTTTTTCTTTTTGGGGTATATGAGGGAGTTTCGGGAGTTGTTATGCTAAGATGATACTCCAATTGTGTGTCAAATTAGCCCTGTAATTTTAACATATGAGATGTTTGCTGTTAACATTTGAAAAGGCGCTTCTGTCATATCTAGAACATGTCATAAAGTCTTTATATACGGCGTTTTAGAAATTTTATATCTACTTTTTGGAGCTTCAAAACTTGCATAAAAAGGTTTTGTATAAATGTTAAATATATAGTTATATAGCGAAAACGACTACTTTTTAAGTTTTCTTTTTTACTTTTGCACCCAGATTCAGGTAACATATCAATAATCGTATTAGAATAAAATGAAGGTAAAAAAGTTAATTGTATTCGGTATGACCATGATGGCCATATTGGTTTCCTGTAAGCGACATCCTTCCTTCTCTTCGTCTGAGGAGGCATTACAGGGATGCAAGCAGCAGCTGGAGCTTTTGAAGCAGAAGCAGGATGCGTCCATTGAGGACCTTTCTTCTCTTACCTCCACTTGGCTGGAAGTACGGGATTCTGCCTACAGTAGTTTTGGCAGGGACTCTTCTCTCAACCTCAAGAGTCCGATGGCAGTATGTTTATCATTCACATGGGGAGTGAGCAGTATGGGGTCATTGATTCGTTGACGGTTCACTTTTACGACAGTGATGAAACCATGCTTTTGGGCATCCAGCATGTGCTCAGGGATGTTACTAGGGTACCGGCAGAAGTTCTGGAGTATCAAAAGATGGATGAGATTCTCTCGTTCTTTTTCTAATTTAGCATATCTGTAAAAGATGGTGATGATTGTTTTGAAATGGCTCCTGGCTATGCTGCTTACATCGGTTCCCTTTGTATTCCACTATTGCATCAAGCCTAAGGCTGCCAGCTCTGATAAGTGGCGCAACCTCTATAGTTTCCTGTCTGCCCGAATGCCTTGGCTGAAAAGGAAGGCGCTTGCCGTCAAGGCATGGATCTCCTATGTATATCACAAGATGTATAGAAGTGACAACGGAAGAAAATTCTTTACATTGGTTCTTGTCATTTGTATGCTGGTGTTTCAGGTGGTGGACTTTCATGCAGCCAAGGAAGCCTGTTCGTTTCAGGTGGAATGTGCAGCCAAAGGGAAGGCTTTGAGCCTTACACCTTATAATATAGGATTGCCTGGCATTGATGGTGAGGTTGAACTGGGTCCCAAGTCGTTCATGGAGAACATCCTTTATCCGTTTCAGACCTCTCTCTGGGTTTACATGGTGGCTTTGATGATGACGTTGCTGCTGTTTTACTATAGGCTTGCCGACAGGGTGTTGGTTGGAATTCATGGGAGCAGGTGCTTGCAAATTCTCCTTGCCTCTCTTGCTATTGTGGTGGCAGTGGTTGATTGTGGACGTGCCTTCCTGATGGGTGAGCTGATCTTTATCCTACTCATGGCCGGTATGGTTTATCCGTTCAAGCAGCTTCCGCCTGTTCCCGGGATGAAAAGCAGGTGGCGCAGCTTGGGTTCCTGGCCACGGGGAAGGAATGCAGCCTAGGAGCTTTTGAAAGAGCATCACAATCTTCATCTGTCTCTCAGGTAGATTATATAGTTGAATGGTTATATCTAAAAGAATATTCAAATGGTAAAAGAAAATAGTAGCAGTAGCGAATCGCTTCCGAAGGAGGAGAGATTCGTCATCAACATGTCGTCAGAGCTAATTGCTTATCTCTGTAACGACTATTCGTATCGCAATCCCAACAGATTCTCTCGCTTGAAGGCTTTGCAGGATTTGCTTATCCGTTTCCAAAAGGCTAAGCTCGCTTCCAAGGACATGGATGTCAACATCGCACAACTGGTGAAGGCATGGGGATGGAGTCGCCCGGCGGTACTGGCCTTTGTTGACCAGCTTCAAAAGTATGAGATTCTGGAGGTGTGCAACATGGTAACCAGTAAGGTGGTGCATTTGAAGCCCAGCATCTTTAGCTCCGGGCTTTCTCCAACTCCTGGTGGATAGCCTCTCTTCAGCCCTCTTTCCTGGAAGATGGGCACGATGGTTCAATCTGGTTTTCGGCTTCGGTCAGGTGGCCTGCCATATCAGGAAAACTGCTTCTATCGAAGGCTCGTTTTCCAGGGGCGCTTGCGCCGGAAACCGCACTTTTTTACATCAGGGGGGAGCCTAATCCCCGGTTTCATGGCTAACGCTTTGAAACACGGAGGCTTACCTGCCAATTTCTTGGCGACTTCGTGCGGCAAGCCGAGGTAAGCGATTAGGCTTAGGGAAAGTCCCTAAGAACCCTTCAGTCCCTGCTGACAAACAATGGAAGTTATGGCAAAACAAGTACTCGACATTAGAGCCGGAAAAGGCATGACAACCTCTCAGAGCAATGAGTTTCTGCGCAATGCTAATGGTGGCGAGAGGTTGAAGCGTTGGAGCGGCAACTATGATTCTACTCGCGAGCACCTGAATTTTGAGATTAAGAAGAGTGAGAACGAGCAGCTATCTCAAACCATCGAGGGGCAGCAGACTGTCATCAGGGAGCAGCGCGCTACTTTGAGTGGCTTGGAGAAAGACATCAAACATGCCACTGCCAGGTTCAAGGCCCTTCAGACCATGATTGCCAATTTGGAGTCTAAGAAGAACCGGTTGTTGGAGGAGGTTGAGCAACTCAAGCGAGACCGTGATTCCGGAAAGATTAGTGCCGAAGAGGCAAAGATCAGGCTTGATAGGATTCAGAAGGAACTGGAAGAGGTGGATGAGAAAATTGCTGACAAGACTCAAAAACTTCATACTGCAGAGTTACAGCTTGCCCAGTTGCAAACCAAGACCCTCTCGGCTGAGAGAAAGTTTGAAGAGGTACAGAAGAAACTCCAGAAGGAAGTGCCTTTGCTCAGCAAGGCCACCGTCAAGGAAATGCAGCAAATGGGGTATATGATGATGGCCACCGATGCCAAGCATCGAATAGCCAAATATCATGAGTTTCTTTCTTCGCTTCCTTTTGAACAGAGGCAAGTGGCAAGGCAGACAGGAGACATTCTCTTTGATGGTTCCATAGCAGAGACCATCATGGATAATGCCGTTCAGGTGACTTCCATTGCCGCTGCTCTATATCTGGGCTATCTGGATGCTGCCACTAAGATTTCACAATCTGGTGGTGGCGGTGGCGGACCAGGCACAGGATGGTGCCACTTTTGACTGTCATGCTTACCTTATATGCAAATGCTATCTTCTGTTTCTGCCAAGGCATGTTGTCTTATGCATACAGTTGCTGCTGATTGCTCTTTGTGGAGCACTGATGTGAATGGTGCCAATGGTGGAATTTCGGCTTTCCTATCAAATTTTAAAGTGGTTGGAATATAGAGCTTTAGAAATGAACCATTATGAACCATTTTTCTGAATCTCGATGTAAGTGATGCAGAAAAATTGTAACTGTCTGATAATCTGAACAGTAGAGAAATGCACTTCATACGCCTCTCAACTTGAAAGCAGAATATCTTAGTGAAAATCAATATTTTAACATTTGTAATTTGTGTGTTTACATTTTTTTTAGTATTTTTGCAACGTATTTCTGTGTTTCTCATAGAGAGATGCAGGAGAGTATGAAGAGTTAAAAACTTATAATATGGCTTTCGCCGTAAGCAGAATGTTTATGAAGTACAATTTGCTAAACACTAGCCTGTTCGCATCATGTATGTGTAAGGTTGAAAGACATAAAAGTATTGAAGATTAGTGGAAGTTAGTCTATTGGTTTTTCAATGCTGTGATACATTTCACAACCCCAATAACTCGGGAAGAGGCATCTTTTCAGGGGAAGCCGGAATATGTCTTGCGACCAAATCAGGTTGGATGTTTGGTTACACTTTTTAACTCTTTCCTTGTGTTTACAATTCAAATTCAAAATCCTGTATGTGGTTTATAGTCAAGACTGATGTTTTTTCAGAGCAGCAATCCATAGATTTTCTGCGTGAAAAATACAATCATATCATCACCGACTTCTATTTTCCTTTAGGAAGAAAAACCTACAAGAACGAAAATGGAGAAGTGAAGGTACGCTTCGTGCCGGTCTTACAGGGAATGTTCTTCATCAGAGTGCAAAATGAAAGGCGTTTGAAGAAGGTTCTCTCCCCATATGGCTACTTTATGTACAAGGGTTTTGAAATGGAACCGCATACTTCCGAACTGGTAGAACGCACCTTCTTTACCAAGGCGCATATCCTATCTGCTGACAGCAAGCAGATGTCATTGGACGAAATAGTAAGACAGTCAAAAATCCCTGATGAGGATATGGAGACTTTTGTCTATTTCAATGACAGAATAGGTGATGACATCAATGGATTGAGTATCGTCGAAAAGCGTTACAGCGACTTGGTCAAGGAGAATGACACCATCCGCATCCTCTCCGGGCCTCTGGCTGGTCGGGTCGGCGTTGTCAAGCAAATCAAGCATAAGGGTAAGAAAGATCGTCATCTTTTGGTTCGCTTTGGAAACAACTACTGTCTCAGTATCTCCAATATCCGCCAATATGCCTTGCAGATAGAGCATGAGGCACCTTCTGAATCCGTGGGTGCATGGCGGGCTATTGACCAGATGATCGGTTATCTGCAGATGAAGGAACCTTCGAAAAATGCAGGGGATCTATTACGCAAGCTCTTCATGAATTATCAGAAGAAATTGACCATATATCACAACCGTTATACTTCTGATCTCGCCTACAGTAAGATGATGGCAAACAGGAAGGATGTCCAGCAACAGGAGGTGCTTGAAAACTTAGATGAATCGATGTGGAAGAATTTCCGTATTCTGGCCAACTACCTCCCTTGTGATAATGCAACCCTCGAACAGGGATTAAAGGAACTGATTCCAGATGTTGTGCTCCGTCCGTTCCTCACGCCTGCTTCAGGCATTGCTATTCCTGAGGGACAAGGTTACCATGTATTACAGCATAATGGAATTACGGAAATCATCTTTCCATGCAACCTTCGGGAATTCTTCAGGGGCAAGGAATATGAGGCAGACAAATATGCACCAGTCTTCGATGAGGACTATGAGTATGATGCTCATTTCGCACTTTTGAAGACTGTAGAAGGCAAGGTAAAGGCTATCTGTTCATGGGGGGGGTTCTATGACAATTATGCTTCTCAAAGTAAAGATGAAAGAGCTCTGTTCCTTTCAGACCTGGAAGCAAAGAAATATTCCCGATTGCTCTACCTGCTTACACAAAGCGACTATCGGTTTGAAAAGATCGATGGAATCGGGGGCTTTTCGCTAGAGACAGACATCGATTATACGAATGATATAGATGCAATGGCAAAGGCAGTTGCCAAAACATTCAACATTCAACATTCAACATTCAACATTCTTGTAGCAGCAGCCGTAGAAGTATGGCAGGGAGCGCGTCTCCTGATTTGGCGTAAGTATCTCCAGCGCTACGTCTTGCTTCATAAGGTGCCTGTCATCGACCAGCCTTCTGTCATCACTGTTGATTCCAAGCAGGAAGATGCATTTGCAAAGACTGACGGCAAATCGGATATGACAAAGATAGCCGCAGTTTTGAATGATGCGAAGGAAATCATAGAGAACCATCTGGCAAAGGAAGAAATGGCGTATGCTATATTACGGTTCCTTTCCACCTCATTGGTATTCTCTTCCCATTTTGCAGAAGACGAACTATATAATTATATCACAGACTCATTCCATCCGGACAACACGCTTTCTGAGTTGTTCCATAAAATTGTAGGGAAAATCACTCAGATGGATCACAGTTCTTCAATAGTCAGCCATCTTCACAAAGGAATGGTAGAGTTGCAGGAACAAGATTCGTGGATATACTTCAAGTTCCCATCCTATCTCAAGCAGATTCAGGCGATAGATAAGATGGTTAAAAATAAAGAAGGAATTAAAAATTAATATTATGCAGAAACTGAAACAGGTAATTCTTAGAAAAATTGAATCCAAATTCAAAGATTCTAAGTATGTGGCAGATATTGTGAAAATCAATGATAAGACAGGTTGTGGCGGTCTTCATGGCTATACTGACATCAACGACCCCGCCCTTGATGAATATCGGGATTGGATCAATTTCCATATTCGGATGATGGAGAGCATGAACGCCAGTAAGATGACCCTGACTGTTGGTGAGAATGTTGAACTCTGAAAACAAATTACATATGTAAGCAACCCCTATTTTGGCGGTTTGAGACAGAGGCACTTTTAGTTAAACCTGTTTAAAAATCAGAAAAGTCCAATTTCTTAAAATACTCTGTATCCCCAGTAAACACTGGGGATGGAGTTGTATTGTCATAGGGGTTGGGTAACTACTCAGCACCCCTATAGAAAACTTCTCGTTAATAAAGCATAAACTTGATTTTGCTTATTTTCATCATCATTACAAACTCTTTAATGATTGAGT
>OJOC01000688.1_pt1 | contig 9040 bp, 8 predicted proteins | sample 1598151 | NCBI WGS metagenome assembly OJOC01 (sample SAMN03922459, study PRJEB24848) | human gut metagenome | isolation source: stool sample | host: Homo sapiens | place: Germany | collected 2009-11 | reverse complement strand
AGACAGGCTTCAAGAAGCATTGCCGTGTGGCCGTCGTGCCCGCAGGCGTGTATTGCCGTTTTCTTTCCGTCAACCTCAAAGGGGAGAGCGTCCATGTCAGCACGCAGCATGACGGTGGGGCCAGGAACGCCGGAATCAATGACGCCGAGGACACCATTCGTGTTTCCAACCCGATGAGCCTCAACGCCGATTTTTTCAAGGTGATCGAGAACGTACTGCGCGGTGTTTTTGGTGTTGAGTCCCAGCTCGGCAAGCGGATGAAGCTCGCGCCGCAGCTCGGTGGAATTGAAAATTTCCGTCATGAGAAGCGTCTCCTCCAAATAAGTGACTGCAGGGAGAGGCGGCCGCGTACCGCGCGGACCGCCTTTATTTCAGCCCTGAATCATACCGCCCGGGAGGAAGACAGAAGAGAGACTAGGCTTTTCCGTTCTCTTTCGGGGCCGGGGTTTCCGTGTCCCCCTTATAAATCCGGAAGTAGTCGGATACGGGGAGCTCCTCGGGGTTCGGCGGCGGAGCCTTTGCGGCTTCCTTCGCAATTTCCTTCAGCGCTTCTTCCTGAGCCTTCTTCGCGGCAGCGGATGCCGGATCAAGCGTGTCTTCAGCCGGAGCGTCAGCCTTCGGAGCCGCGGCATCGGATGCCGGAGCGGTTTCTTCCGGGCTCTTATCCTGCGGCTTGGTGCCCGCGGCAGGCGCTTCTGCGGAAGGTGCGGCCGGCTGCGTCTCTGAGGCAGGCACCTTTTCCGGTTCCGCTGCCGGTTCGGACGGCGGGGTGATCGCCGGCTTTTCCTCTTCGAGAGGCGGCCAGGCAGCGAGAGCATCCTCCCGCATGGAAGCCTGTTTCTTTTCCTGAGCGGGATCTGCGGGAGCGGGTTCCGCGGGTTTCTCGTCAGATGAAGGCGCTCCGGTTTCAGGCATCGGCCCCGGAGTTTCCGCGAGATGCATGGATCTCGAGCGGATCGCGGCGATTCGCTCCCGGCGATAGGTCCGGATCTGTTTCATCACGGATTCAAGCGTCTCATCGTTTGAACGGTAGGCCGCGACAGCCTGATCAATATCGCCCCCGGTGTCCACCATTTCCCGGATGAGTTTGACGGTGTAGCGTCTGAAAATATCGCCGATTTCGCGCGCTTCGTAGGGCGAAAGCACATTCAGTCTCACAAGGCACGAGCGGGCAGCTTCGATCGCGGGCTCAAAATTGACGAGGTACCCCTCGATATCCTTCGCGAGGAGTTCGAGATGATTTTCGATCGTTGATACCTGAGCAATGATGTGCAGGTGCGGGAATGCCTCGCGGGCGAGATCCGCGATCTTTTCTGTCATCCCGCCGGGGCCGACGGCAATGACGAGGATCTTCGCTTCATCAGCGCCGGCGGCCTTTAGCAGGGCGAGCTGGCTTGCGTCACCGTAGTACACCTTGGTGCCGAAGTGTTTTGCCTGCCGGATGCGGTCCGGATCATTATCGATAATGGTCGGCGTGATCCCCATGGCAACAAGCATTCGGGCAACGATCGCGCCGAAATCACCGTAGCCCGCGATGATGACAGAGAGATCCGGAGCCGCGGCGAGTTCCTCACGGTCATCCTCCTCATCATCAAGCCGCCGGGCCCGGCGCTGGAGCCACTTGGACGCGAGCTGCATCAGGATCGGTGTCGTTCCCATCGAGCAGGCGACAGCCACTGTGAGAATGGCGGCCCACGAGTTCGAGAGCACGCCCTGCCCTTGGGCGAGGGAGAAGACGACGAACGCGAATTCACCGCCCTGGGAGAGCGAGACCGCGAAATTCATTTTGTTCGCGATGCCCTTCAGCCGCATCGCGAAGACCAGGACGAAAAGCATCCCGGTCTTCACAATCAGGAGGATCGCAAGAGCGAGGATCACTTTCACCGGCTCCGACATGACGAGATGCATGTCGATACTCATGCCGACGGTCACGAAGAAGAGACCGAGAAGGAGCTGCTTAAAGGTCGAAATCTCGGCTTCCAGCTGGTGCCGGAAACCCGAGCTGCCGAGAAGCAGACCGCCGACAAAGCCGCCCATGGCGGACGAGAGCCCTGCGGCCTGCATGATCCAGGCGGAGCCGACCGTGAGGAGCAGCGCGAAGGCCGTGAGCATCTCACGCGCGCCGCTACGGATCGTGAACCGGAGGAAGGGCACAGTGAGGAATCGGCCGACACCCACCATGAAGATAAGGGCGATCGCGGCGCGGATCAACGTGTCAACCGCGCCGGGGTTTGCCGCGCCGTTTGAATCCGAACTCCCCATCGTGAGCGCGAGCACCGGAATCGCGGCAATCAGCGGGATCGAGGCGAGATCCTGAAAGAGGAGAATCGAAAAAGCCTTCTGCCCCACGGGCTGCCCCATCATGCTGCGGGATGAGAGCTCCTGCACCGCCACCGCGGTGGAGCTCATTGCGAGCGCGAAGCCTGACAGCACGGCGACCGGCCACGGCATTCCCGCGAGATCGAGGAGCAGCGCGAAGGGAAGCGCGCAGAGGATCATTTGAAGCGGCCCCCCCGCGAACACCGGCAGCTTCATTTCCCAGAGACGCTTCGGATCGAGTTCCAGACCGATCAGGAACATCATGAGCACGATCCCGAACTCGGCGAAATTCATGATCGTCTCGACTTCTTCCACGAGGCCGAGACCATAGGGACCTACCACGATACCGGCGAGCAGGTACCCGATCATGGTGCCGAGACCAACCCGGGAAATGATCGGAACGAGGATCACCGCGGCGATCAGCGCGAACGATATACCCGCCGCGATGGAGTTTGTCGGGGGAAGGAGCGCAGAGGCGTGCGTCAGGAACCCGCCCCAGAATTCAAGGAGCTTCGACCAGGCGAGTTCAAACATGGTAGGACTCCCAGTCAGCGATGCGGTCAGCGAGCGAATCGATGATTGAAGAGAACTGCTCGGGGGTGAGCGGCTGCCGGGAATCGATAATCTCGGGATCGAGCCACTTCGCACCGCAGAAAGTCCACATGCGGCGGATCGGAGCTTCAACTTCCGAGATTTCCACTTCGCCCGGGAATTCGCCGTCGCGGTACCCGGTGCCGAGTGACGGAATCCAGAGGACCCCTTTTCCCTTTACGGCATCGCCTCCGTTTCCATAGGCAAAGCCATAAGCGAGCACTTCATCGAACCACTTCTTCAGAAGCGCGGGCACGCTGTACCAGAAGACCGGGTGTACGACGAGGATAAGGGACGAATGAGCGACTGCTTTCCTCTCTTCCCACAGATCTATTGAACTGTCAGGGTAAAGGTCATAAAGCGCCCGGATATCCATTTGAGGGAATTGTTCTTTCAATCCCTCAAGCAGCGGGATGCTGATTACAGAGAAACGGGGATAGGGGTGCGCGAGAAGAGCAGTGATCATCAGTCAGTCGATATAGGGTAAAAAGTCGAAAGGTGAGGGCGATATTTTACGGGAAAACCCACAGCCTGTGGAGCCTTTTCGTTCCTATTTAAAGTACTGATAGAGATATTTGTTACAAAATTCCGAATTCGATCGGTGTTTTCACACAGAAAACACCGAGATTTTCAGACCGGATCCGCTCGATCAGGCGTTCCGCGTCCGCTTCTGTAACGGCCACGCGGACTTCGACGCTCTGCTCGCCGGACTCAAAGAAAGACGCGCTTTTAAGCCATCCGTCCCGGCCATAGCCTTCCGCAGCCGGGAAAAGGGTTGCCCCCGGAATCCCGAGACTCTTCGCGGTTTCGAGAATCCAGTTCCCCATGGGACGGCCGTCCTTTCTTCTGCTCTGCTCAGTGAAAAACGAAATCTGATATCCCTTCTGCATGGACAGCTCCTTCTTTAAAGGTGACGAAGCATGGCAATGGTGCCCATGCCGGCCAGCGTGGCGATAAGGGATCCGCCGACATGAACGCAGACCTCCATCGCGGCGAGCGTGAATTCGCCCCGCGTGAGGAGAGTCACGGTTTCAGCGGAAAACGTGGAAAACGTGGTGAGACCGCCGCAGAACCCCGTGACGACGAGCAGCCTCCACTCGGGTGACAGTTCAGGAAGCGCTGCGAAGAACGCGATAGCGGCGCCGATCACGTAGCCGCCGATCAGGTTCGCAGCGAGTGTTCCCGGCGGGATGGCAGGGAAGAGGCTGTTCAGCCAGAGCCCGAGCGCCCAGCGGAGAACGGCGCCGCACCCGGCACCGAAACCGATCACAAGAATGGAGAGCAGCAAGATTCAATATCCTTTGAGAGACGCGGTTAAGCGCCGGGCGCTTAACCGCGCGGAAAATCTGTCTACAGTAATGATTTTATGCCCGGTGAGACTGGCGGCGGATAGCAAAAAAGCGCAGGGATCACATCCCTGCGCTTCTCAGCAGCATCCTGGCAGATGCCGCGGCAGATTCAGACCGTGTTACGGCCAGAGGATTTCGACCTTCTTATCGATCTTATCGGAAAGGGCGAGACCGACCGGGCAGGCATCGGCGTACTTCTGAATCACTTTCTTCTGGCTATCCGTGTATTCAGCCTGCGGCATGCGGATCGTGAGCGTAATGGAGGCAATGCGATGGGGACGTTCCGCCATTGTGCAGTCGCACTCAGCGGTGGCACCCTTCGCATCAGCGCCGTTCGCTTCAGCCGCGTAGGCAATCATCGTAAGCGTGCAGCCCGCGAAGGCACCGAGCAGTCCCTCCACCGGGTCATAGGATTCGCCGAGCCCGTCAGGTTTCCCCTGATCAAAAGTCAGACGGCCGCCAGAGCGGGGATTTTCCGCTTCAACACGCTTGTTTCCAACGTAACGGGCAACGATATCAGCCATAAATGCAGCTCCTTAGAGAGATAAAAAGAGGAGAAAAAGCTGAGGGTCAGGAACCGACAGACTCTCCCCTATAATGCAACCGGCGCGCCGATGGAGTATTCCTTCGCGGCGCAGGTTTACTGATAACTCTAAGCATACGGCGTTGCAGAAAAAACGTGAGGCAGATTCCCCCTCTTCCTCAGACGCCAGGAATAAGGAGCTAGTGATGGACGCGGCAAAGACTCTTCAGGGCACTCCGTACTGCGACTGCCTCGTTATTTTCGACCCCGAATCCGACCGGAGTGTCGAAATGGCCGGTGTCTGGAGCGAGGCGGCAAGAAACCTCGGCGCGATTCCTGTCTGCCGTCCGCTCGAGGATCTGGAGGCGGGAGAGCTTGCCGGAAACCGGCTGTCCGCCGGCGGCTGCCTCACTGACGCCCTGATTCTTTCTGAAATCCGGGGCTACAGCGCGCCGACTCTCGATCTGCTTCTTAATTTCGTGATTTTCGGCGGTGCGATTGCGGCTTCGGGTCCCAGACTTTCCGGCTCTTCCGCGATCCGGAATGCGGAGGGACGGAACTCGTTCACCGTCCGATCCGAGATCGCCCGGGTGGAGCAGTACACGAGCCGCGCCGATCCCTGGGATGAGATCAACGCGGATCTGCTTCAGAAGGGGATTCCGTCACTTCGCATGCGGCGCCCGGGATTCTTTTCGGAAACGGCGATCACCCGGGTTGAAAAGGGTGTGTCGCTTGATCTGTCATCCGGGCGTGAAGTCTGGCAGATCGAGCTTTCACCGGATGAGCCGGGCTGGGACGGGATTCTGAGACTCCCGTTCCCCGCGAAATCGATCAGGGCTCTCACGGAAGAAACGCTTGAACTCGGTTCCGCGATTGGTCCCGTTCTGATGGCGAAGATCACGCGTCCCGCGGTGATTGAGGTGACGGCCGCGGATACACCCGAGCGTTTCCCCGCGGCGTCAGAAGAGGGATGGTGGGTGAAGCGGGGAGAGGAACCTGATGCGCTGCTTTCAGCCTCTCAGGACTGGGACTCCTCTGCCGGCGAAGGCCCGCTTCTCTACAGCACCGAGGCGGATCGATCGGACTTCCCTCCGGTGCCTGAGGGCGGCACGCTGATGCTCGACCTCGGGAACTCTGCCGGGCAGCTCGCGCTCGCGCTGAACGGAAAACTTCTGCAGCCCGCTCAAGGGAGCGATGGGACGATTTTCCCGGTGAATCCGAAGGACATCCAGGATAAAAACCAGGTCCGGATCGCGGTGAAGCGGACGAAGGAAGACGCGGGGACAGAGGATCACACGGTCGGCATTTTCTCGCTTCCTGACTGGCAGGTCTCAGAGGCGGGTCAGATGACCGCGTTTACGATCTGAAACCGATTCTGACCGCCTGATCTGTGCAGGAGGTCCCGGATATCAGAGAAAACAAAACGCCCCCGGATTCCTTTTGGAATCCGGGGGCGGCTGCATTCTTCCAGCCCGGGAGAGGGCGGGGGAGCCGCAGCGAGGAGAGACTGTTACTTCGCGATGTTTTCGCCCGCGACCATACCGAAGGTCAGAGCGTCAAGCACAGCGACCGTTCCGAGGCGGGATGCGCCATGGACACCGCCCGTGATTTCGCCGCCGGCGTAGAGGCCCGGAATCGGCTGGTGGGTCTTCGAGCTGATCACCTGAGCCTTGGTGTTGATCAGGAGGCCGCCCATCGTGTGATGGATCTTCGGGGCCACTTCAACGCCGTAGAACGGGGGCTTCGAGATGTTGAGGCCGTTGTTGAACTTCAGAATACGGTGGAAGTCCTTATCCTCACCATCCTTCACGAAGCCATTGAAGCGCTTCACTTCCTCAAGGAACGCATCCTTCTTGATGCCGAAGTGATCAGCGAGTTCAGGCAGCGTCTGAGCGACAAAGACGGTCTTCGCGGCGAGCGGAGCCTTCACGAAGGACGGGTTGATCGCGTGAACGATAGCGTCGTCGCAGATGGCGATCGGGTAGTTCTTATCCGTGCCGATCACTTCGAGTTCCGCGTCGCTCTTGATCTTGCGGCCGGCGTGTTCATCCATGAAGCGCTTGCCGGTCTTCTTATTCACCACCATGCCGAGGTCCATGCAGGCGTGGTTCGTGAAGTTCACCGTCACGCCGAAGCCGTCCTCATGCGGGTTGCAATAGGGGAGGAACTGCAGCCAGGAGATCTGAAGCGGGGTAGCGCCGATTTCGAGAGCCTTCAGGAGCACGCCGGCAGTGGCGCCCGGCTGGTTCGTGGAGTCAGTGGACGGCACAACGCGCGGATCCTGGACCTGACGGAACCAGATGTCGCGGGAGAAACCGCCAGCCGCGAGCATCACAGCGCGGCGGGCGCCGTAGACCTTACGCTTGCCGGTCTTATTCTCGACGTCATCGCTCGCGAGATTGCGGTTGAAGCGATAGCCTTCGCGGCAGACAACACCCACCACGCGGCCGTCCTTATTCATCACGAAGTCGTCAAACTTCGTGCGGCTCTGCATCTTAACGTTCTTCAGCTTCGAGAGGGTTTCATACATCGGGACGATGTACCCGGAGCCGGAACCAGCCTTGATTTCATAGGAACGCGGAACCGAGTGGCCGCCTTCAAACAGCATCTTGTTCGGCACGAATTCAGCGCCGCAGTCCTGAACAAACTTCACCGTGTCGTTGCAGCGGTCAACGAGAACGTTCAGCAGTTCGGTGTGGTTGATGCCGAGGCCATCCTTCAGGCAGTCCTTGATGAAGAGCTCGCGGGAGTCCTTGATGCCCTGAGCCTTCTGAACCGGATTCACCGGGCAGGCCATGTTGCCGCCGCAGATCGCGGAGTTGCCGCCGAAGACGCCCATCTTCTCAATCATGAGAACGGAAAGGCCTGCCTTGGCAGCCTTATAAGCGCAGGCCATGCCGGCGAAACCGGAGCCCACGACCACGACGTCATACGTGGCATCAAACTTGGTGTTTTCAGCCGAAACAGCGGCCTGAGCCGTGAGCGGCGCAGCGGCAACGGCTGCGGCAGCGGCGGTGCCGGCTTTCAGAAGATTTCTGCGGCTAGTTTCCATAGAACCCATGATTTCTCTCCAGAAAATTGATGAGCGGCTGGCTGCGTACGTCCAACCGATGATGGAAATATAGCACTTTGGTCCTAAAAATCAAGACTAAAGTCCTAGTACTTTAGTTTATGTTTTCCCTGAGTTGTTTTTTGTGGCCGGAAATACGCAGAAAAGCCCGGTCTGAACAGGTATTTGTTCAGAAACCGGGCTTCGGGGAGCCTTCTGTGGCCGCGTTCAGTAATTCACGGTATCGGGGTCTAGCCCCGTGAAGGCCGTGAGCGGCAGTCTGTCGATCGCGCGCATTTCGTCCAGCGGCAGCGTGAAGTCAAAGATCGAGGCATTTTCCTCGATATGGGCTTTCGATGTGCTCTTCGGAACTGGCACCACCCCGTGCTCAAGCGCCCAGCGAAGGGCAACCTGCGGAACCGTCTTGCCGTGCTTCGCGGCGATGCTCTGAAGGAGCGGATCCTCCATCAGCGCGCCGCGCCCGAGCGGTGCCCAGCCCAGCACCTTCATGCCGTGTTCGTGCGAAAAGCGAAGCGCCTGGAACTGCGGGTAGCCGGGATGAAATTCAAGTGAATTCACCATCGGCGTGATTTCCGCGCGGGCAAGGAGCGGCACAAGATGGTGTGGGAGGAAGTTGCTGACACCGATCGCGCGCACAGATCCGTCGCGGTACAGCTTCTCAAGCGCCCGCCACGTTCCCGCGTTGATCGCCTGGCAGGTAATCGGCTCTTCATGCGTCGCGGGCCAGTGAATCATGTAGAGGTCGAGGTAAGAGGTGCCGAGAAGCGCCGTGCTTTTCCTGAAGGCCTCCAGCGTTTTCTCGTACCCCCGGTCCGCGTTCCAGACTTTGTCGACCAGAAAAAAGTCACTCCGGGGAACACCGGAATTCCGCATGGCGATGCCTACGGCACGCTCGTTCCCATAGATCGACGCGGTGTCGATCAGACGATAGCCGGCATGAATAGCGTCGCTAAGCGAATTGAGGAGCGCGTTGCCCTCCGGGACCTGCCACGAACCAATTCCGAGGCAGGGCATTCTGACGCCGTTCGATAGCTGAATTGTGTCTGCTGGCGACCTGAGCACGGAAGAGACCCTGTTAGAGAAGACAAAAGCGGATTGGCCGCCCCGGAGATTCAGACCGCAATACGAGGAGGCTATTACCACTATCGCCCCATTTTAGGGCTGTCTCTTATACACATCTCCGAGCCC
>OJOC01000683.1_pt1 | contig 9062 bp, 8 predicted proteins | sample 1598151 | NCBI WGS metagenome assembly OJOC01 (sample SAMN03922459, study PRJEB24848) | human gut metagenome | isolation source: stool sample | host: Homo sapiens | place: Germany | collected 2009-11 | reverse complement strand
CGAGATAGCGTAGCGTCTCGTGGGCTCGGAGATGTGTATAAGAGACAGGGCCTACCTGGCCCGGCGCCCTGGCTGGGTCTTCACGCAGGAACAGATCTACGAGGCCGTATGGCACGAGTTCCCGGAGCATTGCGGCGCGGCCGTGGCCAACATCATCAGCCAGCTCCGCCGGAAGATGGGGCCGGGCAACCCCATCCGCACGGTACCCCACAGCGGCTATAAGTTCGAGCTGCCTCCATAACCTGAGAAGCCTTTTCCGAAAAAACGCAGTTATCCTCTATGGGTAACTGCGTTTTTCTATCTGAGTCAAGATCACAATAGCCCGCCGCTTTCACAAAAGTCTGTCCAAACAGAGCATAATCGTCTATATGGAGCGGACAGAACGATTTCTTTTCGCTAAAATAATGCAATGTTGAGGGACGCATGGCGTCCAATTCTTTATTCAAACGGTTAGCATTATCTAACCAAGAAGGAGTGTGTGCTATGTCTGGATCAAACAGCCGCCGCGGAATGGGCGGCAGGGATGTCATCACCGTGGGAATCTTCTCCGCCATCTACTTTGCCATAAACTTTGCCTTTATGCTCCTGGGCGGGCTACACCCGCTGCTATGGATTTTGATGCCGGGCTTTATCGCCCTGTTCACCGGCATCCCATACCTGATGATGTGCGCCAAGGTGCAGAAGGTGGGTTCAGTCCTGCTGATGGGCCTTATCACCGGGCTGATCTACTTCGTCACCGGCCAGTTCACCCCGGTAATCCTGGTCTCCTTTGTCATTGCCTGCGGCCTGGGGGAACTGGTCCGTGGCTGTACCCATTATACCAGCATCCGGGGAAACCTTGTGTCCTTCGTCCTGTTCTCCCTGGGCATGGTGGGCTCTCCGCTGCCCATCTGGCTGATGCGGGAGGACTTCCTGCGGCAGATCACGGAACAGGGGATGCCCGCAGACTATGTGAACACCCTGGCGGCACTGTCGTCCAGCTCCATGCTGGTGGTGCTGTTCCTGGCCCCTGTTGTGGGCGCGATCATTGGCGGCTTTATCGCCCGGGCCATGTTCCGCAAGCACTTTGAAAAGGCAGGCCTTGTCTGAGATGGAGCGGCGCATCTTTGACCCACGGGCCGGCCTGTGGCTTCTGGTGGCCGCCAATATCATCGCCTTCCGCCCCCATACCCTGTGGCTGGAGCTGGCACTGGTCGGCCTGCTGCTGCTCCTGATGGCTGCCCACGGGAAGTATTCCATGGCGGTCAAATGGGCGGTGGGCTATTGTGCCCTACTGCTCTTTCAGCAGTACATCCTGCCCGCCTCTCCCAAGATTATCGCCACCAGCTTTACCGTTTTTACCACCTACGCCCGCCGGATGTTTCCGTGCCTGATGACCGGATCGCTGATGCTGAAATGTACGCCTCTGCGGTATTTCATCGTGGGACTGCGCCAGCTCCGTGTTCCCCAGCGGCTGATCGTGGCCGTCTCGGTGACTCTGCGATACTTCCCCGCTATCCGGGAGGAGATGGGCTATATCCGGGACGCCATGAAGTTGCGGGATGTCCGGGGGCTGGCCCGACTGGAGGGCACGGTGATACCTCTGATGGTGTCCGCCACCGAGACGGCGGAGGAGCTCTCCGCAGCGGCGGTGACCCGGGGAATTGAGGACCCCGCGCCTAAGACAAGCGCCGTCTTCCTGCGGCTGTCCCCGGTGGACCTGGCCGGGATGGCGGCGGGCCTTGTGTTGCTGGCGCTGTCATTTGTGGTACAATAAGGAGGACCCTCGGAATGATCTCATTTGAGTATGTTTCCTTTGGTTATGACGGCTCCCGGGAGACCCTGGCCGGCCTGAACGCCGCCATCCGGCCGGGCGAATGTGTCCTGCTGTGCGGTGCCTCCGGCTGTGGAAAGACTACGGTGACCAAGCTCATCAACGGCCTGATCCCGGCCTTTACCCCCGGCTGCCGCCTGGAGGGACGGGTGGAGGTGGACGGCCTGGACCCCGCCAAGACGCCCATGCACCAGCTGGCCCGAAAGGTGGGATCGGTATTCCAGAATCCCAAGTCCCAGTTTTTCAATCTGGACACGGACAGCGAGCTGGCCTTTGGGCTGGAGAACGCAGGATGCCCGCCGGAAGAGATCCATGCCCGGGTGGCGGAGACCGTGGAGGCCCTTGGGCTGGAGAGCCTCTGCGGGCAGAGCATCTTCTCGCTCTCTGGTGGACAAAAGCAGCTGCTGGCCTTTGGCTCGGTCTACGCCATGGGCCCGGACATCTTTGTGCTGGACGAGCCAACCGCCAATCTGGATCAGGAGGCCATCGCCCGCCTTCACGACGAGATCGCCGGTCTGAAGCGGCAGGGGCGCACGGTGGTCATTGCCGAACACCGACTCTACTTTCTTACCGACCTGATCGACCAGGCATGGTATATCAGGCAGGGGAGCCTGTCCCGGCGCTTCACCCGTGAGGAGTTTCAGCGGCTGACTGATGAGGAACGGGAGAGGCTGGGCCTGCGCACGCTGTCATCGGCCCCCTGTACCCTGCCACCGGCGAAGCCGGCCGGGTCCGGGGAAGGCCTCTCTGTGGAGGGGCTGACCTGCGCCTTTCAGAAAAGAGAGGCGGTGTTCCGTGAGCTGTCCTTTTCCGTCCGGCCGGGTGAGGTAGTGGCTGTCACCGGGCCCAACGGCGTGGGTAAGACCACGCTCTCCCGCTGTCTGTGCGGGCTGCTGCGGGAGCAGGCAGGGACTGTCCGGCTTCACGGCCGCCCCCTGGGACGCAAGGAGCGGCAGCGGGCAGCCTTCTGCGTGATGCAGGATGTAAACCACCAGCTCTTTTCGGACAGCGTGTGGGGTGAGTGTCGAATATCCGCCCCGGATGCACCGGACGAAAAAATCGCCGAGGTGCTGGATCGCCTTCAACTGCTGTCCTTTCGGGAGCGGCACCCCATGGCGCTCTCTGGCGGACAGAAACAGCGGCTGGCGGTGGCCACCGCGCTGCTGTCGGAAAAGCCGGTGCTGATTTTTGACGAGCCCACCAGCGGCCTGGATTATGCCCGGATGGTGGAGGTGTCCGGCGTGATCCGGGATCTGGCCCGACAGGGCCGCATCGTGCTGGTGGTAACACATGACCAGGAGTTTTTGCAGCAGGCTTGTGACCGGGTCCTGCATCTGTAAGGAGGGGAACTATGCTGGAGCAGATGATAGCGGGAAATGGCTTTCCAAAAGTGGTGGTGGAAAATGATCATTGCCGGGTCTTTCAGATGATGGGCGGCACCGGGGATGGGAGCATGACCCAGTACGACCTGTACCCCGGGATCACTTTGATGTATAACGACTTCCACATGGAGGATTACGACTCCGACCTGACCATTACCGGAGATCTGCTGTGCATCGACTATTGCCGCCAGGGACGGATGGAGTACCCGGCGGGACCGGATGCTTATTCCTATGTGGAAGCGGGGGACCTGAAGCTGGACCGGCGGCTGGAGCACCGGGGGCACTTTGTCTTTCCACTTTCCCACTATCACGGGATCACGGTGGGGCTGGAGCTGCCTCGGGCAGCCCAGGCCCTGGCCGAATGGGTGCGGGACTTTCCGGTGGACCTGTACCGCCTCCGAGACAAATACTGCTCCGGCCCCCACCCCAAGGTACTCCACGGGGCCCCTTCGCTGGATCATATCTTCCAGGAGCTCTATGCCGTACCGGAACAGATCAAGCTCCCCTATTTCCGCATCAAGACGCTGGAACTGCTCCTCTATCTGGATGCCCTGGAACTGCCCGCGGAGTCGGAGAAGCCCTACTTCTACAAGACGCAGGTGGAGAAAATGAAAGCGATTCACCGCCTGCTGACCGGGGATCTGGAGCGTCACTACACCATCACTGAGCTGTCCCGGCGCTTTTCCATCCCGACCACGGCCTTGAAAGAGTGCTTCAAATCGGTCTACGGCCAGCCCATCAACACCTATATGCGGTGCCTGCGCATGGACCGGGCGGCCCTCCTGCTCCGGCAGGAGCCCCATGCCGGCGTGGCGGAGATCGCCGGCCGGGTAGGGTATGACAGCGCCAGCAAATTTGCCGCCGCGTTCAAGGCGGTAAAGGGTAAAACGCCCCTGGAATACCGCCGGGAGGGACAATAAATTCTTCTGTCCAAACGGGACAGGATCGGCGGAGCGGAGCGGAAAAGAGCTTTTTTATCAGTTACAATGGCTGCGGTTAGCGAAAGCAAATCGCAGTCATTTCTTTTGAGAGGAGTCTTGCCGATGAAAGAACGGACCTGGCTGAGCATCCTGCTCTCCTATGCCGGACCCTGCCGGGGCAAAATGGCCGCCTCGGTGGCCCTGGCGGTGGTCAGCGTGGCAGGAGGCTTTGTGCCGTATCTGGGAGTCTATCAAATCCTGCGGCTGTTTGTGGAGCGTCGGGCGGGCCTGGAGGGCATCCTGCTGTGGTGTGGGGTGTGCCTGGCAGGCTACGCCGTCAAGGTGGCGGGCTATGCCCTGTCCACCATGCTGGCCCATGTATCCGCCTATACCATTCTGGAGGGCCTTCGCCTCCAGGTGGCAGATCAGCTCATGAGGGCGCCCCTGGGCGAGGTGGAATCCCGGCCCATCGGGGCCATGAAGAGCACCATCGTGGACCGCATCGAGGATGTGGAGCCGCCCCTGGCCCACATGATCCCAGAGCTGAGCTCTAACCTGCTTCTGCCCCTGGCGGTCGTCATCGCCATGTTCGCCATCGACTGGCGGATGGGCCTGGCCTTGCTGGTGACCATCCCAGTGGCCCTGGTCCCCATGGCGGCGGGGATGCGGTCCTACAACAAGAACTATGCCGCCTATATGGCGGCCAACAACCATGTCAACAGCGTCATCGTGGAATATGTGGAGGGCATCCAGGTGGTCAAGGCCTTCAGCCAGGGGGAGCGATCCTACGCCAAGTTCGCCCAGGCTGTGAGCTCTTTCCGGGACTTTACCCTGAACTGGTTCCGCTGCACCTGGGCCTCCATGAATCTGTGCCTGTCCATCCTGCCCACCACCCTGCTGGGGACCCTCCCGGTGGGCATCTATCTTTACCAGACCGGGGTGCTGGACCCAGCTCAGGTGACGCTCTGCCTGATGATGGCCCTGGGCATCGTCTCCCCGCTCATGAGAGCTACCGCATTCATCAACTCCATGAAGAGTATGCAGTTTGCGGTGAAGGACACCCGGGAGCTGCTGGACCTGCCCCAGCTCTCTCAGGCGAAGCAGGAGGCGGATCTGGACGGCAGCGGCATCCGGTTTCGGAATGTGGCCTTTTCCTATGGCGGGACGGGGGGCGCGGAGGTGCTCCATGACCTGGAGCTGCACATCCCCCAGGGGAGCTTCACCGCCCTGGTAGGGCCCTCAGGAGGCGGCAAGTCCACCATCGCCCGGCTGGCTGCCCGCTTCTGGGATGTGACGGCCGGCTCCATCACCCTGGGTGGGCGGGACATCCGGGAAATGCCTCTGAAACAGCTCTCCCAGGCCATCAGCTTCGTCACCCAGGACAACTTCCTCTTTGACTGCTCTCTCAAGGAGAACATCCGCCTGGGAAAGCCGGACGCCTCGGACGAGGAGGTGCTGGCGGCGGCCAGGGCGGCCCAGTGTGAGGAGTTTCTGGCCCGACTGGACCGGGGCTGGGACACCCCGGCGGGAGAGGCGGGCAGACAGCTCTCCGGCGGGGAGCGCCAGCGTATCGCCATCGCCCGCGCCATTTTGAAGGACGCCCCCATTGTGATTTTGGACGAAGCCACCGCGTTTACCGATCCGGAAAATGAGGACAAAATCCAGAGCTCGATCATGGCCCTCTCCAAAGGGAAGACCCTGCTGGTCATCGCCCACCGCCTGAGCACCATCCAGAACGCGGATCAGATCGTGGTGCTGGAAAAGGGGCATATCGTGGACCAGGGCACCCAGGCGGAGCTGCTCCGCCGCTGCCTGCTTTACCAGAAGCTGTGGCAGGCCCACATCGGAGCCCAAGGCTGGGCAGTTACATCGGGCGCAAAGGAGGGACAGTGAGATGTTTCACAGTGTAGGACGGATCATGCGGTGGGCCGGAGCCTACCGGAAACGAATGGTGCTGGGCTTCGTGTGCTCCTTCTTCGCCACCTGGTGCACCGCCGGGCCGGTGGTGCTGGCGGCTTGGGCGCTGGGACAGCTGATTGTGGACGCCTGGGGAGAGGAGCGCCTGTCTCCGCACCTTCCCTGGCTGTGCCTGGGCGGGATCGTGGTGCTGATTCTTCTGCGGTTTTTCTTCACCTACTGGAAAAACCGGCTTCAGGAGAGTATCGGCACGGAACGGGCGGCAGAGCAGCGGATGGAGCTGGGGAATGTGCTCAAGCGGGTGTCCCTGGGGTACTTCGCCAAAAACGACCTGGGAGACATTTTGGCAGCCCTCACCACCGAACTGAGCACCCTGGAGCTCCAGAGCATGAAAATGGTGGATGCGGTGGTGAACGGCTATATCCAAGTGGCCGTGATCCTGCTGTGTGTGGCGTTTTTCTGCCCGCCTGCCGCGCTGGCGGCGCTGATCGGTGTGCTGGTGTCCGCCTTTGCTCTGCGGGGGATCGGCCGCCAGAGCGCCCGCACCGCCCCGGTGAGCCACCGGGCTCAGGAGGCGCTGTCCGGGGCGGCCATTGAGTACATTCACGGTCTGCCGGTGGTCAAGTCCTTCGGCCAGGATGGCGTTTCTGTCCAGCGGTTTCGGGAGGCCTGCCGGGCAAACAAGGCCATCCGCATCAAAAATGAGTTCGGCTTTGTCCCCTGGAACTGTCTGCACCTGTTTGCTCTGCGGGCGGCTTCCGTGGGGCTGGTGCTCACCGCCGGCTGGCAGGCCCTGGCCGGCGCCCTTCCCCTCCAGTATTTCCTGATGATCGCCCTGTTCTCCTTTACCATCTTCGGCAGTGTGGAGGCCATCAACGATGCGGCCCACATCCTGTCGGTGACGGACTCGGTGCTGGACCGTCTGGAGGAGCTGGAGCAAACCGATTTCATTGACAAGGGAGGAAAGGAGGTCGTGCCGGAGCGCTTCGATGTGGCCCTGAGCCATGTGTCCTTCGGCTACGGCGGCCGCGAGGTGCTCCACGATGTATCCTTTACCGCCCCCCAGGGGACCACTACCGCCATCGTTGGCCCCTCCGGCTCCGGAAAGAGTACCATCTGCAATTTGGTTGCCCGGTTTTATGATGTGAATGCCGGCTCTGTCTCCGTGGGCGGACACGATGTGCGGGAGTTTACCTGCGAGAGCTTGCTGAGAAACATCTCCATGGTGTTCCAAACGGTGTATCTGTTCCATGACACGGTGGAGAACAACATCAAGTTCGGCTGCCCGGACGCCACCCATGAACAGGTGGTGGCCGCTGCCAAGGCCGCCTGCTGCCACGATTTCATCTCTGCCCTGCCGAACGGCTGTGATACCGTGATTGGAGAGGGCGGCTCCACCCTCTCCGGCGGGGAGAAACAGCGCATTTCCATCGCCCGCGCCATGCTCAAAAACGCGCCTATCGTCATCCTTGATGAAGCGACCGCCAGCGTAGACCCGGAGAATGAGCACCTGATTCAGCAGGCTCTGTCCGCTTTGACAAAGGGGAAAACCATCCTTACCATCGCCCATCGGCTGGCCACCATCCAGAGCGCGGACCAGATCCTGGTGGTGGAGGACGGCCGCATCGTTCAGCGGGGTACCCACGACGAGCTCATGGCCCAGGGCGGGCTTTACCGGCGATTCATTGAGATCCGGGAACAGGCCGAGGGCTGGAGACTGGCATGAGGGAGAACAGCAAGCGACAGCATCCCGCATCCTTACACGCTTCAGGCGAGGACTATCTGGAAGCCATCCTGATCCTTCATATGAAAAAGGGCACGGTGCGCTCCGTGGATGTGGCCCGACACCTGGGAGTTTCCAAGCCCAGCGTGTGCCATGCGGTGGCGTTGCTAAAGGACGGCGGTTTTCTCACCATGGATGAGGATTTCTCCCTATGCCTGACGGATGTGGGCCGGGAGGTCGCGGAGAGCATCTACGAGCGCCATTGTTTTTTTACAGAGAAGCTGATTGCCGCAGGGGTTGACCCCAAGGTGGCGGAAGCCGACGCCTGCAGGATTGAGCACATCATCAGCGCGGAGTCTTTTGAGCGGCTGAAAGAGGCGGCTAAAGGTATGAGGCAGGCGTAACGCCTCATTCTTTCGGCTCCTGAATAAGCACACTTAAAAGAAGCTGGAAAGGAACACCCCCTGCTTTGGCAGGGGGTGTTCCTTAATTGAAGCTGTTCAACCGTGCTCCGGCATTATTCCCGGCATTTTGCTCGTGACGCAAGTACAGAAATTTATCAGAAATTAAACATAATTCAGGAGAGTATAATACATCCATTTTCCATAAAAAGGAGATGAAATTACGAGCAGCGTCATTTCAGGAAAGCGTATTCTACTAATTGAGGAAAGCCAAGCACAGGCGGAGAGCATCCGAGCCTTATTGAGGAAAAACGGGGTTGATCCTTGCATCGCCTTGACAATCCAAAACGCGGTCAGCCAAATGATGATCCGCACCTTTGATGTAGTGGCTCTGGACGCGGATACCGAGGATGCTGCCCGTCTGATTGGTTTGCTGCTGGATCTTCGGCACGCAAAGAATACGCTTCTACTTATGTTCCCAATCGGTAAATCTGATGTTCGGGCGGCTTTTATGAACCGAGGGTTTGATATGTGCCTTGCGGAAAACAGTCCCAAGGAGTGCTCTGCCGCTGTCTGTGCCCTGCTTCGCCGTCCGTCGGCCGATGAATACCCTACGGAGGCCGCACCGCCTGGCCGTATCATTTATAAAGATCTGATGATGGACCCCTTGCGCCAAAGGGTCACAATGCGCGGAAGTCAGCTCTCCTTTACAGCTCTGGAGTTCAAGCTCCTCTATTTCCTGGCCAGCAATCCCTCTATCGTCTTTTCCAGGGAACTGATCTATGAACGGGTCTGGAGGGAGAGCAGTCTCTACGGCAGTAAGAGCGTTAACGACCTGATCTGTTCTATACGAAAGAAGATGGGCCTGTCTCCTAAAGATACCGATTATATCAAGACAGTCAAGGG
>OJOC01000682.1_pt1 | contig 9071 bp, 4 predicted proteins | sample 1598151 | NCBI WGS metagenome assembly OJOC01 (sample SAMN03922459, study PRJEB24848) | human gut metagenome | isolation source: stool sample | host: Homo sapiens | place: Germany | collected 2009-11 | reverse complement strand
CATCCACGATCAAAGCCCCCATGACGATCAGCGCAAAGCAGCCAAACTCTGCCACCAGCAAGATCAAAAACTGCAGCCACTCCTGACAATAGAGAGTATAGAGGCCGCAGCCGAAAATATACAGCATGGGCAGTGCCAGCACAAACGCCGACAGGTTCAGCGTCCATTTCAGCATCAGTACCAGAAATGCACTGAGGAGAACCACAGGAAATAGGAGAACCCTTGCTACGAATTTCATATTGACACCGCCTTTCTGCTTTCAGTATATGGATAGAGCATGAGCCTGTCAATGGTGTTGCCGCCTATGTACCCCCGCAGCCCTCCAACTACGGGGAGAAATTTAGAGATCAGCCAGCCGGGAAAGGATCTGCCGACCAATCTCAATCAGTTCATCCAGCCGCTGCCGCAGGTCCTCCATGTCGGCGGCATAGACCCGACCATTTTCATTGGCGGCTTTGGCGTACTGGTTCAGGTTATTGCTGCACATTTGCAAAAGATACGCCATGCGCCGCAGTTGCGGCAGGTCAAGATTCAGGCAGTAGCCATCCAGAGCCATTTTTCGGATATAGGAGCTCAGGCTGCGGATGCCCATGCCCAACATCTTTTCATAAATGCGGCTTTTCTCAGCTTTTGTTGTTCTCAGGATAATGATTTCATCCCGCTTTTCCCTCACCGGGCATCACCGTCCTTGTCGTAATAACTGCGGAAGGGCTTCACCGGCTCCGGTTTATCCGACTTTTCCTCCAGTGCCGCCAGCACCGAGGGGCGGCGAGGGGGGTCCTCCTGTTCTTCCTCGTCCTGTTCCGGCTCGTGGCTCTTTTCGTCCACATCCAACTGGGCGTTCAGCTCTGCAAGTCGTGCCGACTTCTCTGCCAATTCTTCCTCCTGTGGGAATGGTTTCTCAACCTCGATCTGCGCTGCCGCCTGCTGCTGATGCAGGGTGTCCAGTTCGTTTTCTGCGGCGGTGATGCGCTCTGGGAAGTTGTTCAGGGAGTTGTCCAGACGGATAATGTTGCCCAGAGGGTCGGTGCCCAAGGGTACCGTGTACTTCCGCTGCCCCTTCAAAAGTGCCTGATACTCGCTGCGGAAGGTATCGAACCGCAGGGACAGTTCAAAGCCCCGGTAGCTGCCGATGACTTTTTCCTCGGCATTGGGCAGTTCGGAGCAGGCAAGCACCAGACGCTCACCGGCGGTCTTTTTCTCGTCGTAGGCAACGCCCTTGATGACCATGCCGCAGAACTCTTCTTTGCCCTGCGGGTGGGTGGCGGCAAGCTGTGCATCCGCTTTCAGCCCGGCGATGTGGGCGTTCGTTTCCTGAATGTCAGCCGGGAATTTTGTCAGCAGCTTGTCTTGCAGACGGAATTTCTGGCTCTGGTGGTCGGCTTTCAGAACCTTGAGTTTTGCGACCTGCACATCCAAATCCATCTTCTCCTTGATGAGCGGATTTCCGGCGCACAGTGCCTTGATCTCCGCATAAGAAAGTGCCTGCTCGTCCACATCCTCGCAGGAGCGCACCGGGGATTTGCTGGTCATAATCTGGCTGATAAATCGCTGTTTATTTTCAAGGGTCTGAAAGAGGTAGCTGTCAAATGTCCCTTCCGTAACGTAATTGAACACCTTGACTTCCTTATTCATGTTGCCCTGCCGGATGATGCGACCGTTGCGCTGGGTCATGTCGCTGGGTTTCCAGCCAACATCCAGATGATGCACCGCCACAAGCCGGGACTGGACGTTGGTGCCCGCTCCCATTTTTGCAGTGCTTCCGAGCAAAACTCGCACATCGCCGGAGCGCACTTTGGAGAATAATGCCGCTTTTTTTGCTTCGGTATCGGCGTTGTGGATAAACTCGATCTCATTTTCCGGTACACCAACGGCAATCAGCTTTTTGCGAATATCCTCGTACACATTAAAGTTGCCGTCATTTTTCGGTGTGGAGAGGTCACAGAACAAAAGCTGTGTCAGCCTCTGGTCTTTGCCATCTTCCCAGATTTTCAGCACGTTCTGCACACAGACGTTCAGCTTGCTGTTGGGATCGTCCGGCAGCATGGGGTTCATCAGGCGAACGTCCAAGCCAATCTTGCGCCCATCGTTGGTGACGCAGAGCATATTGTCCACGGACGCATCCACGATGCCGGAGTGGATATCTGCGGCACGTTTGCTCAGTTCCTGCACCATTTCCTTTTGAATTTCGGACGGCTTTGCCACCACGGTTTCAAACTTTGCGACCGGCACCGGCAGATGAAGCTGGTCGCTAGTTTTAATGTCCGCAACCTCCTTGAACATGGACATCAACTCCGGGAGGTTGAAAAACTTGGCGAACCGGGTGCGGGCACGGTAGCCGGTACCCTCCGGGGCAAGCTCAATGGCCGTGGTCGTCTCACCAAAGGTGGATGCCCAGCAGTCGAAGTGGGTCAGCTTTTTCTGCTGCAAGGTGCTGTATTGCAAGTACCGCATGACCGTGTACAACTCGGTCATGGAATTGCTCACGGGCGTGCCCGTGGCGAACACCACGCCCCGCCCGCCGGTGATCTCATCCAGATAGCGACACTTGCCGAACATATCGCTGGATTTCTGGGCTTCGCTGGTGGATAATCCTGCGACATTCCGCATTTTTGTGGTCAAAAAGAGGTTCTTATAAAAATGGCTCTCGTCCACAAAAAGCCTGTCAACGCCCAGTTGCTCAAAGGTAATTACATCGTCCTTGCGCTCATCGGAACGCAGTTTTTCCAGCTTGGTTTCCAGCGTTTTCCGGGTCTTTTCCATCTGCTTGATGGAGAAATTCTCGCCTGCGTGGACTTTCAGCTCATTGATGGCGGCAAGCGTTTCATAAATCTGCTCCTGAATGATACGCTCTTGCCGCTCAAAGGACAGCGGAATGCGCTCAAACTGCGAATGGCCGATGATGACCGCATCGTAGTCGCCGGTGGCGATGCGGGCGCAGAATTTTTTGCGGTTGGCGGTCTCAAAGTCCTTGCGCCGTGCCACCAGCAATTTGGCGTTGGGGTAGAGGTTCAGAAACTCCGAAGCCCACTGCTCCGTCAGGTGATTGGGCACGACAAAAAGACTTTTCTGGCACAGTCCCAGCCGTTTGGCTTCCATAGCAGACGCAGCCATTTCGTAGGTCTTGCCCGCACCAACTTCGTGTGCAAGCAACGTATTACCGCCATAGAGCACATGAGCGATGGCGTTGCGCTGGTGTTCCCGGAGGGTGATCTCCGGGTTCATGCCGACAAAATGGATGTGGGAACCGTCGTATTCACGGGGTCTGGTGCTGTTGAACAGTTCGTTATACTGTTTCACCAGCGCAATGCGCCGCTGAGGGTCTTGCCAGACCCAGTTGGCGAAAGCATCCTTGATGACCTGTTGTTTTTGCTGCGCCAGCATGGTTTCCCGCTTGTTCAGCACCCGTTTGGGCTTGCCCTCGGCATCCTCGATGGTGTCATAGATGCGGACATCTTTCAGGTTCAGGGTCTCCTCCAGAATCTTGTAGGCATTGGCACGGGATGTGCCGTAGGTTTCAGAGGAAATAATATCGCCCCGCCCGGTGGCGGTCTTTCCCTCCACACGCCATTCTGCGGTATAAGGAGAATACCTCACTTTGACTGCATGGCGCAGATAGTAGGGGATCTGGAACGTCTCGGTCATAAACTTCTGGATAATGTTCGGGTCCAGCCATGTTGCACCCAGCCGCACATCAATTTCAGATGCTTCCAGTTCTCTGGGCTGTGCCTTGGTCAGCGCATCCACATTGACCACAAATTCCGGGTTGGTCTCGGCAGCAAACTGCGCCATCCGCAGCTTTGCCCGGACATCGCCGGACAGGTACTCGTCTGCCATCTGCCAGCCGGCTTCCGGGTCAGTTGGGTCGGCGGCAGGGTCCTTGAAGATCACACCGGAAAGTTCGGTAGTGATGCGCTCGTACTCGCCGGGTGTGCCCAGCAGTTCTGCCATATAGGGCAAATCCACCTTGCCGTGTTCTCCGATGGACACCGCCAACGCTTCACTTGGCGTATCCACGCTGGTGACGGTGCGTTCCGGGCGAATGGTGCGCTTGGTGAACATCGCCGCCTTGGATTTAAGCTGCCCTTGCTCGTCCAGATTTTCCAGCGAGCACAGCAGATAATACGAGGAATCCTGCTCAAACAGCCGCCCGTTTTTGCGGTCGTTCAGCAAGCCGTACTTTGCGATAAAGGCATCGTAGGCGGCGTTCAAACGCTCCTGTGTTGCCTTGATATCCTCGTCCGGGTAGTCGTTCAACTGCTGGTCGATCAGGTCATTGACGATCTGCCGCAGCTCCACCATGCCGGTGACGCGCCCCTTGGCGGTGTCGGACAGTTCCACCTGTGTCATCACGGAATTTTCCCGGTAGAACACTTCGCCGTCCACCACGGTGTAGCTGAAATTCTTCACGTCCGGGTCGGCAGGCAGGGTGCGCCGGGTGGTTTCTTCCTCGGCAATGTCGGGGGCATCTACCTCGGCGGCAGTATACTGTCCTTCGATGTGCTGCACCGCCTCAGCAAGCTGGTCGGCAAGGCTGGTGCCCTCAATGGGGGCAACGGTCAATTCCTCTCGTCCATACTGGGTGCTTTCGGTGGAGAGTACGCCCAGAATCATCTCCGGGTGGTCTGCGAAATACTGGTTGATGGCAAAGCCATCCTCGGTCTTGCCCAACTGCACCCATGCAGGTTCGATGTCCGCAGGGCGGTCACGCTTCTGCAAAAAGATAATATCGCTGACAACATCCGTGCCTGCATTTGCCTTAAACGCATTGTCGGGCAGACGGATAGCCCCCAACAGGTCAGCACGCTCTGCCATGTGCTTGCGGGCAGTGCTGTCCTTGCTGTCCATGGTGTAGCGGCTGGTCAAAAAGGCAATTACGCCGCCCGGTCTGATCTGGTCAATGGCTTTCGCAAAGAAATAATTGTGGATACTAAATCCCAGCTTGTTGTACGCCTTATCGTTGACTCTGTATTGACCAAAGGGCACGTTGCCGACAGCGAGGTCATAAAAATCACGGCGGTCGGTGGTCTCAAAGCCAGCAACAGTAATGTCAGCCTGCGGGTACAGTTTTTTCGCAATGCGCCCGGTGATGCTGTCCAGTTCCACGCCGTACAGTCGGCTGTCCTGCATGGTGTCCGGCAGCATTCCAAAGAAGTTGCCCACGCCCATACTAGGTTCCAGAATATTACCGCTGCGAAAACCCATGCGCCCCACGGCATCGTAGATACTACGGATGACGGTAGGGCTGGTATAGTGGGCGTTCAGGGTGCTGGAACGGGCGGCGGCGTATTCGTCCTCGGAAAGCAGTCCTTTCAGTTCGGCGTATTCCTTTGCCCAATTGTCTTTGCCGGGGTCAAAAGCATCCGCCAGACCGCCCCAGCCCACATACTGGGAAAGGACCTGCTGCTCCTCGGCGGTGGCACCCCGGTGCTCCTCCTCCAAACGGAACAGGGTGCGGATGGCTTCAATGTTCCGGGCGTACTTCTGCTTAGGACCTCCGACACCCAAATCATCATCCGTGATGCGGAAGTTCCCGGCAGGCTCCGGCGCAGGTTCGGCATTCAGGGTTTCATCCAAGGCTGCGGCATCCGGGAAGGTCTGCACCTTTCCGTCCATCACGGCAGAAATGGGCAACTCGTCCAGTTCCTCGTCAGAGAGTTGCGGCTCAACTTGCCGCAGACCGTCCTCAAATTGTTGCTTGTTGATAACCTCGTTATCCCACGACTGCCCCTGTGCGCTGGTGTCGATGCGCACATCCGTTTCGCCTACATAGCCGATTTTTCCCTCGATGGTTCGTGTGAGAAGGTCTACCACAACATCGTCCCCGACCTTATAATCAACGGCCTTTTCGGGAGCAGCGTCAAGGGCCTCGTCCTGCTGTTCGTACAATTCCCGGACAACAAATAGCGGTTCTTCCCGAAAAATTGGCATCCGCAGGTCGGCCAGTGCCATATCCTGCAAGGAAACCTTGCCCTTATCAAAATCCACTCCGTCAATCCGAAATTTCCGGCCATCCATATTGATGATGGAGCCGATGGGCAGATAGTCCTCTTTGTGCAGATGTTTAGTCTGGTGATGAGTCCCATCTTCGTCCAATCCAGCAAGGTAAACATCGTTGCCCGCAGACCACAATTCTTTTGACTTTCTTGCCCATAAGCTAGGTGGAAAGCCTGTGACCTGAACTTCGCCCAGTGCTGTTTCTCTCGTAAACAAAGCACTGTTGAGAACTTTTGCGACCTTGGCAGCATCTTCTCCATAGAACATAAAATTGCCGCCAGCTTCAAATCCAACCAGAGTATCCGGGTGCTGCGCCTTTAATGCAGTGTATTCGGCTGCACTGGCGGCGTTCAGTTCAAGGGGAAAGTCGATGGCTCTTCTTTCTTTGTCCGACAGGTAGCGGTCAGACTGAATCATCAGGTCGATATACTTTTCAACCCGATCCCAGCGGAGGAGCGTTTTCCGATGGTCGGGATAATGCTCAAACGTCAGACCCTTGCTGTCATGGTCAAGCCAACCACTGCTTCCGTCCAGATAAGTGTGTGAAGAACCGCCGGGGCCATACGGTGCATATTCGTTGGCAAGAGCTTTTGCCCGGAGTTTTCGGTCAGGCTGCAACTGATAAATTTTCCATATCCGAAGTTTGCTGCCTTCAACATTGGAACCTCTCCGCAGCGCATTTTCAATCTCCGCCTGCGACAAAACAAAAGCGGAGGGCGATTTTTCGCTCTCCGCTTGGTCGATGGATTCAATTTGTTTGGCTTCGGTAGGAATGTGGGCATCGAAGAAACTCAGCTGTAAATCAGTTCCGTCAGTACCAGTTCCTCGGCTTGCGCTTTCAGGCTGTTCATGTGCTGCACCCACTCCATCTGATGCCGCTCTTTGTTCGGAGCCGGGTTCTGCTTCAGCAGTTCCTGCATGGTCTGCTGCATCCGGCTCTCTGCGGTCTGTTCCACTTCCAACAGGTGCGGATGCAGAGTCCCCGACAGGAGCATCGAATTGTACAGCACCGGGCGATGCTTCATCAGGTAAGTCCGGCGCAGTCTGCCGTATTTGCCCAGTGCTTTCTCCTGCTGGGGCAGGGTCAGGTTCGGGAGCTGGTAGTCCCCGACGGTCGAGTAGGTCACGTTCCTGCTGTTCATATTCATACTGGCTCCTTTCTACATTGCGGCGGCGGATTGTCGTTTTTACGGTTCGTTCGATGTTGCGCAGCACATCCCGGCTGCATTCGCTGACTGCGGTGCCCAGCGCATACACGGCGGCAGGCGTGGAAAAAGAGAAGATGGCCTGAAAATCGTCACGGTCAAAATGACCGTCCGGCTCAAGGCCGCAGCGTTCCAGAACCGTATACAGGATGCTGATTGCGGCGGCAGATTTGAACTGGAACTCCTGTCCGGCTTCATCATAATCTATCAGGAACGAACCGTCAACGATGTCGAGAATGTCGCCGCTGTTGTTGTCCCAATAGGAATCTACCAGCTTGCCCGTCAGGTCAGAAATCTGCTGGCTGAGCCTTTCATGGTAAACGCCGTACTCTCTGGCAATCATTTCCGACACAGGCTGCATCAGATCGGGGCCGAGCTGCCACACCTCCGGGTCACGGGAATTGCGGCGCACCCCGGTGTCGCTCACATCAAAGACATAGTGCAGACGCGGCACACTGCTGGACTGGTCTAACAGTGCGATGCCCTTGGAGCCGCGCCGGACATAGCGGTTCATGCGATTGTTCCAGATGTCGAAGCTGGCGCAGGCAGTGGCATCAGGCCGCTGGGCGTAGATCATGAGCTGGTCTGCAAAGGGGTACTTGTACAGCCGGGATGCAGTGGTCAAATAGTCCGTCCAGCTTTCCCAGTACCGGGTCAGACCATTCGCCGTGCGCTGGGCAAGGGCGAGATATTCTTCGGTTTTGCTTGGCATAGCGTTCCTCCCTTCAATCTCGTTGTAAACAAAAAAGCGAGCGGCCTTTTCAGGTCACTCGCTTATGGAATCTATGGTAGTTTATAGCATGAATGGAAGCATTCTATCAAGCCCACTTTTTGCGGGTTATGAAAAAATTTCGGAACAATGCCCTATGACATTATCCCAGTTGACAACCATCGACAAACTGAAAGTCGTCATCGTATTCCTGTTATATAAGGTTGATCGTCGTTTCATCAAAATTCTTAATACTGAACATTGTGCACCACTCTACATCATCCCGAACCGGCTCAAAGTGCAGTGCTGAGCAAGCAGCATAAAGCCTGCCTTGTGATTTTTCTCCAGTCATAATCACTGTTGGTCCGTCAGCTCCACCGATAATGCCTACGCAAGCATTATTTTGGGTTTCCGGCGTGAAGGAGTCTCCCTCCACAGCAATTTCCATAGGCTTATCTCCATCGCAGCAATCACAAATCGAGATATCTTCCTCCGATTCAGGGAAAAGCGTATAACGCATGACGGTAAAATGTGTCGGATAAACCCAGCGGTCAGAACCGAAACACTTTTGAGGAATTGTTTGTTGCTCTATTTCCTGCACGGTCAATGTATAGTTTGTTCCGCTGACCGGATGGAGGAAAGAAAACGAATCACCGGGAGCGTGTGTCTGGAAATGTGGTCCCGGCACACGGCATGGCCGTTGCTCCATCGTAAGGGAGAGGGATTTTATTTCAGGACGGCGTTTGCTTGTCCACGGAAATGCCGCCCGAAAAATCATCCACCCATAGGATGTATCCAAATCATAGTGTTCCAATGCCCACTTTGCTTCCGCTTCATTGATCACCCCGTCTGGCAAACATGGATTAAAGACCACGGAACAGCCGTGGGAGGTCAGCATTGTTTTCCCGTTCAATTCCAAACGAGGAATAAAGTCAAGACAAAGTGGATTTTCTAAATCTATTTGCAGTTGCTGCTCCTGCGTGAAGTATTCACAAGAGTCGTTTTCGGGGTGTAAATCCCATTTAGTCATGAACTTGCGAATGTCTTCCTCCGGGGTACGCATACAAAAGTCCACAACGAACCCCTTGCTGCACGAATACGCCGCAGGAATGATCCCTGTCTCTTATACACATCTGACGCTGCCGACGAGCGATCTAGTG
>OJOC01000656.1_pt1 | contig 9286 bp, 10 predicted proteins | sample 1598151 | NCBI WGS metagenome assembly OJOC01 (sample SAMN03922459, study PRJEB24848) | human gut metagenome | isolation source: stool sample | host: Homo sapiens | place: Germany | collected 2009-11 | reverse complement strand
TCTACACTAGATCGCTCGTCGGCAGCGTCAGATGTGTATAAGAGACAGCCTTGTAATAACGGCATCCCTTACAAGGGTCGTCATTGTCCCAGCCGGGGTGCGGTACTTCCTTCATCATTCGTTCAAAAGGGCTGCTTGTAAAATTCATTCTCATTCCTCCGTATCTTCCTCCCATGGCGGGGTATCTTCGTCCTCGGGTTCCTCTGCGATCTCCTCCAGCTCCCCGTCCTCATATTCGCAGTAATCATCTTCCAAATCCGGGGCTTCATGCTTCGGCTTGTAAATCTTGAAATAGTAACCAATTCCACCGCCGGCCAGCACCACCGCACCGATCAGGAGCAGAGAGAGAAGGGGGCTGTCCTTTTTCTCCGGCTCGGGTTCCGGTACTTCCTCCACAGGTTCGGTGGGCTTTGGCTCTGGCTCCGGGGTCACTTCTTTGGGCGGTTCCTTACCCTGTTCGGCAAGAGGCAGAAGGTCGTCTGTGGTAACGGTATTGAGGAAATAGACGTTCTCGCTGGTTTTCTGTTTGTCGATCACCAGATAAAACACGCTCTCGTCTGCTGTGGTGATGGTGTAGAACTCCTTTCCATCCTCGTCGGTGGCGTTGTCCACCACGGTTCCCGTCCCGTCCGGGGTAAAGGGGTTCTGGGTTTCCGGCTCCGCTTCGGTTTCTGCCGGGGCGGGAGCTGTCTCCGGCTGCGGCTCGCTGCTCTGGGCGTAGGCCGGGACCGTAAAGATCAGGCAACACAAAAGGCTGGCAGCCATCGCCGCCAGCCTGCGAAATTTAGTTTTCTTCATGGGCCGTGTCCTCCTTTTCGGGTGCCTCCGGCTTCGGGTCAGTATGGCCCGAAGCGGTAAGGCTGTTTTTGGGGTCATTCAGAAAAGCCATAAGCTGGGCGGGCGTCAGTTTGAGGGAGCGCACCGCCTGCACGATCTGGCTGTTTTCTTCCTCCTGTTTCTGCTTTTCCAGCTCCCGGATTTTGGCCTGCCATTCGGCGGCCTTCTCCCGGGCTTTTTCCAGTTCCTTATCGAGCTTGTCGATTTTGTTCATGCAAGGACTCCTTTCCTCTGGCTCACAAACGCCCGAAGGCATAGAAATGTGTCTGCCAGTAGCTTGAATTGATGTTTGCGTATTGGATGGGCGAACCACAATGGAGCATCATCCCGTCGCCCACATAAATCCCCACATGGGATACAGGGCCGGGGCTGTCATAGGTTCCCGTGAAAAAGATAATGTCGCCGGGCTTTGCCTCGGAGGGAGAAATGATAGCACACTGGTTGTAAATGCCCTGCGCCGTGGTACGGGGCAGGTTGTGGACGCCGCTGGCCGTGTACACCCAGCAGACAAAGCCCGAACAGTCAAAGGAGGTGGACGGGCTGGAGCCGCCCCACACATAGGGCCAGCCGATGTACTTTGTGGCTTCTTCCATGAGCGCCGCAAAAGCCGGGTCATCCAGCGCCTCGCCGGGTATCTCATAGCTGGGGCCGGTATCTTCGCCACCGTTGTAAATCCCTTCCCACAGATAGGGTTTGTTGCCTTTGAGCTGCTGCATAACGGTGTAGATTTCCCGCTGCTGTTCGTTAAGCCTCGGCAGGATCACGGCAGGCAGCGTCTTGTTTGTGAGGGTCACATTGAGAATGTAATACTCATAGGGGACTTCCTCGGTGGTGGTTTCCCCGGTCTCCGGGTCGGTGCTGGTTTCGGTGCGGTAGCGTATCTCGACTTCCTCCGTCAAGGTCAGTTCATACTGTGCCTCGAAAATCTCCCGCAGCTCGTCCTGCACCTGTTCACGGAAATACACATGGTACTTTGCCGAGAGATAGGACGCCAGCTCATAGGGGTTATGGCCGATCTCGTCCACGGAATAGCGGTACTCGTCATAGCCGGGATGGGTGCTTTCGATGTTCGCTACCGTCTGCGCCAGCTCGTTTTCCAGTGCCGTGTAGTCCTCGTCCACGCCCAGCAGGTCCGTATCCTCCGAGGCGTAGGAGGTGCCGGATAACGCATTGGCAAGGCCGCTGCCAAGCGTGGGAAAGATAGAGCTTACCGCCGACACAAGAAAACAGAGCAGCAACAGCAGGAGCAGGACCAGCACCGCCACGGGATGACGGGTCACAAACTGCGCCGCCCGACGGGTCGCAGTTCCCGAAGCGGCAGCGGTTTTCTTTGCGGCCTTTGCGCCCTGTTTTGCAGCCGCCTTTGCTTCTTTGGAATACCGGCGTTTCAGTTTCCATTTCTGCTGCACACGGGAAAGCGGATTGCTGGCAAGCTCCGGGTGCTCGGAGGCCATCTTTTGAAAATCCACATTGGCCCGGGCTTTTATGTCCTTCCGTTCCCACTTTGCCACCTTCCGGGCCGGGTGTTCCCGGTATCTCCGTTTGGCATACCGGGTCAGTTTCCGGGCTCCGGCCTCGGCCACAAGTTCCGACTTATGGGCTCCTTCCACACCCACATTTTCATGCTCAACTTCGTGGATTTTGTTGTGGAGATAAAACCATGCTTCGGTGCGGGCTCCCCGGACAGCTTTCTTCGCAAGCCCCGGCGGCTTCTTCGCTGCCCGTTTTGCCTCGGTCTTGTCCAGTTTCTCCCGGGCCTTTCCCAGCTTTTTCCCGGCGTGTTCCGCTTTTGCCTGTGCTTTCTGGTACTTGTCCTTTTTGCTCCCAGCCTTCTCGGCGGAGCCCTCCGGCTCCTGTGCCTTGCCGGTATCCTGCGGCCCGCCCGCTTCATCTTCCTGCCTCATGCGGTCAGAGGGACGGCTTTTCCGTCTGTCCTCTTGAAACTTGCCGCTTTTGGACTTCGGGCCATCATGGCCCGAAGGACTGTCCTGCCCGGTATCCTCGTCCTTAAACCGCAGGCGTCGGGATGGTGCGGGGGAAGGCCCTTCCCGTTCAGCCGGTCCGGGGCGATTGCCCCCGGTATCCTCCGTCGGCCCCGGCCTTTGAAAATTCCGTTTGTCCGGTTTCTTTCCGATGATGTATCCCTCCTTTCCAAACCTCGGGCCATCATGGCCCGAAGTGTGTTATGCCCGGTTCATTTCCTGTTTTTTGTCCTCCGGGCGGGTGGTCATAATGGCGTACAGCTCGGTATTCTGCGGGAAGCGGTCAACAAACGGGATGGTGGTATTCCCGAAGAACAGCAGCCCTTCGCCGGAATTGGTATGGGTCACATAGGAAAGCTGGTGGGGGCTGATCCCAAGCTGTTTGGCTAAAATCTGCCGGTCCCCCTGTGCCTGCGAGAGCAGCACAAGGAAGTCCGAGTTTTCAAAGATGTTCTCAATCTCCGGGCTTGCCAGAAAATCCTTCACGTTCTGCGTTAAAGCACTGGGAACGCACCCTTTTTTTCGCAGCATTTTCCAGATCGCCACACAGTAGCTTGCCGTCAGACGGTCACGGAGCAGCACATGGAACTCGTCGAAGTAGCACCATGTAGCGATACCGCGGAGGAAATTCATGGACACCTGCGAGTTTACCAAGTCCTGCATAATGAGCATGGCAATCGTCCGAAGCCCGGCCCCCAGCTTTTTTAAGTCAAGGCATACCAGACGGCGGTTTAAGTCCACATTGGTTTCATGGTTGAACACGTTAAGGGAACCCGACACATAGATTTCAAGGGCAGTTGCCAGCCGTACCGCCTCGCCCTCCGGCTGGGAACAGAGCAGGTCATACAGGGTTTGGAGGGTCGGCATTTTGCTTGTTTCCGGGTCCTGCAAATGTTCCCGGTACATCTGGCGTACACAGCGGTCAATGACGGTCCGCTCCACCGGCTGCAAGCCATCCTTGCCGCCAACGATCAGCTCCATCAGCGACAGGATAAAGTCGGCTTTCAGCGCCATCGGGTTTTCCTCGTCAAAGCTCAGGTCAATGTCCATCGGGTTGATGTGGTGGGGGCTGTCCGGGGCGATCTCGATGACCTGTCCGCCCAGCCGCTTGATAAGGGGCGAGTATTCGCCCATCGGGTCCACCACAATGATCCGGTCACGGGTGGCAAGGAACACGTTCACAAGCTCTCGCTTTGCGGCAAAGGATTTGCCGGAGCCCGGCACGCCGAGGAACAGGCCGTTAGGGTTTTTGAGCTTTTTCCGGTTTGCCATGATGACGTTATGGGAAAGTGCGTTGAGCCCGTAATAGACGGCTTCGCCATCCATGCGGAGCTCCTGCGTCATAAAGGGAACGAAAATGGCCGTGGAGCTGGTCGTCATGCCGCGCTTGATCTCAATGCCGTTATGGCCCAGCGGAAGGCTGGAAAGAAAACCGTCCTCCTGCTGGAAGTCCAGCCGCTTCAAGGTGCAGTTGTATTTCTGGACGATACCAGATACCGTGAACAGGTCGTTGTCCAGCTCCCGGCGGGTCGGGGCCATGTTCACTACAAGGAAGGTCAGCAGGAACATTCTTTCATTCCGGCTCTGTAAATCTTCCAGAAGGGTCTTTGCGTCGTTGCTGTACGTTACAAGGTCGGGCGGAAGTATGTCCATGTCGTACCCTGACCGGGCTGCCTTCTTTTGTTCCTCCACCTTCATCTTGTCAATGTCGGAGACTTTGGCCTTGATAGATTTTACGGCGGCGGCCTGATCGACGGTTTGGATATGGAGAGTGATGGTCATTTCCGCATCCATTTCCAAAAGCTCCGCCAGCAGCTTGTCCGAGAGCTCCGAGGCCAAAATCTGCAAGTAGGAGGCGGCGCCCCAAGTCGTCCCCACCCGGAACAGACGGCTGAAACGAAAATCGAAACTGTCCGGGGCGATAAAGTCTTTGGTGGAAAGCCCGGTTTTGGGGATCATATCCCATGAAAACCGGAAGGGGGAGCCGCTGCCGGGGTGGAGCTGCCCGTGAAGAAGCTCCAGCCGTTCCAGCCCCGAAAGGGAACGGCACTTGACGCCCAGCTTTTTGAAGTTCCCGCAAATGTCCGCCTCTACACGTTCCAGCCTTGCCCTGGCGGTGGGAAGGTCGTCCACGTTCACGCCGAAGGTCAGGAGCTTTGTGCGGACAATGCCGTTGTTGCTTTTGGCGATCTGGTTTTCCAGCATTTCCACATACTCACACCGGACGCTGTTGTAATCATCGTCCTGCATGGGGATGTTCACGCTGTACCGGCTGCCCGGGCGGCTCCGGTGGTTGAGGAAGGAAAGCTGGAACGGAAGGCTGCTGTCAAAGTAGTTGAGGCAGGCGCTCCACCCGTCAAAGATGGCCGCCTGATCTTCAGACTGTGCGAGCTGATAGTTGATGTCCTCGTATTCAATGGTTTTGGTGTAATAGCGGTCCGCTACCCGGCACACCCCGTCCCGGTACATTTCCCGGTAAGGGAGGGTCTGCTGGGCGGTGGTGGGAATGTTCTTTCCTTTCGTGAACAGGCCGGTAAGGCCCTGCTTTTCAGGCTTTCTGCCTGCGGGCTTTCCGGCCCTTCTGCTGTTTCGCAATCGGCTGCGCCTCCTTTCTGGCGCTAAGCAGCGCATAGAAGTTTTCGGTTTTGTAAGGCCGCACACGGGGATAGAGGAACCGGGTGCGGATGATGTTTTTCAGCACTTTTTCCAGCGGCAGACCGTCTCGTTCATACATAGCCAGAAAGAAGAACGGGAGCATGAGGCCGATCATCAGGAACATGGCGGCACTGTTCCCGATACTGCCACGGGAAAACAGGTAAGCCGGGAGGCCCACCGCCGCCGCGCTGGAAAAACAAACAAGCTGGCGCTTCGTTAGGTTGAAGGCCAGCTTTGTCTTGATTTTGGAAAGGTCTTTTGGTACTGGCACATAGGCCATTTTGGTACACCTCCTTTATTGCTTCGGGCCAGCATGGCCCGAGGTTATCTTGCGGCCTCTTTGGCCGGGGCTGTGCTGCGGGCAGCTTCGGCGGCCTCTCGTCCGCTCTGCCTTGCCCGCCAGTATTCGGGGTGATACTGCCGGATGGACTGATTGAGGTTTTCTTCAAACTGCTCTTTGTCCTTAATGCGGTCGGGGATGTTCCACAGCTTTTTGTCCAGCAGCTCCCGGAGCACTACGCTTTCCTGTGCGTCCTCCTCATAGCAGATATAGCCCTTGTCCTTGAAGCCGCATTTTTTGGCCGCTGGGGAGAGAACGGCGGCTACCTCGTTTGCCACCATCGTTCCGCCGTGGCTGGCGGTAGATACCAGAAACACCCCCGGACAGAGGGTTTCACAATTCTGCACCTCGCCCCACGGGGAGCTTTTCGGCGCATGGAACATTCCGCCCGTCCGGCTCCGGTCCGCCTGCATGAGCGCCGCCTTTTCTAAGATGGCTTTCAGTTCCGGGGAAAAATAGGCATATTCCCGCAGGACCCGGGCGGCCTCCCCGCCGCAGGCGTTCATCAACAGGGTATAGGCGTCGCTGTCCGCTTTGGTACAGCGGCCCAGCAGTTTTCCGTCGTAATAGCAGGCCGCGTCATAGCCCGTCCGTTTGCGTGGCATGGTTCCCGCCTCCTTTCTGCTTCGTGCCAGCATGGCCCGAGGTCAACGCTCTGCACTGCGGCTGGGCTTTTCCTTCGGAGGCCGCTCTGCCTTTGCCTGTTCGGCAGCCGCTTTTCCGGCTTTGAGCTGGTCGCTGATGGACGCACGCCCCACAGAGCCGCGCTCCGCCATCTGTTCCAGCTTTGCCTCATAGGCTTGCAGAACAGCAGTATTGAGCTGTTCCCGGAACTCCTTTGTGACAGGGTAGGCCATATCCCGATAGCCGCCTTTGCCGTCCGGCTGGCTGGGCATCCCAAGAAAGAGGCCCTTGCTGCCCTGTACGATTTTCAGATTTTCCACCACAAAGCAGTCATTGAATTTCACGCTGGCAAAGCCCATCAGATTTTTCACAGGTTCGATGACCCGCACGCTTACATCCAGCTTCAACGGTGCGGCCGGGGTGGTGTTTGCAACCTTTTCCTGCATGGTTTCCTCCTTTCCGGCGGGAACAAGGTTCCCGTCCTTGTAGTCATAGCCTTCCGCCCGGAGTGCCGCCAGCGTGTCCGCCGATACGCACCCGGACAGTTTCAGATCGGTTTCCACCATAAAGCGCATGGTGTCTGCTTTAGAAAATTCTTCGGGGAGCTTTCCGTAGAAAGCCGGGTGCGGCTGTCCGTCCGCACCCTGTTTGTAACGCCGAGGCATACCGCCTCCTTTCCGCTTCGGGTCAGCATGGCCCGAAGTCTCTTAATGGCAGCCGAAGATGGATTTTGCAAGACTGCCTGTTTTGAATAAGGTAAAACACAGCAGCACCGTATATCCCACGCAGCCCCAGATCGCCCCGATGGGGTCGCCGTCGGTGGCGATACTCTGGATCAGCACCGCATAGATGGCGACACAGACTAAGATCAATAGACCTTGAAAGCCCACCGCAAAGAGGGAGCGGAAATAGTTCTGCCCCATGTGTCCGGTTTCCCTGTTGGGGACTGTGGCAAACGGGATAGGCGCTAAACTTGTGAGTAAATAAATTTCAATCATACGGCCATATACGATGACGAAGATCACGATGTTTAAGGCAATCATGGTAAGCTGGATCAGGAAGGACTGGAGCCAGAGTCCGAACAGAGGGCCTAACTCCATCGCCTCAAGCTCTGTCCGCAGACTGTCCAGCACATCCGGCGTGATCTCTGTCCCGTTCTGGATAATGCCCGCTGACTGCTGTATCACATGCTGGCTCACATCAAAGACCGCCAGCACGATATTGAAGGTGTTCGTCAGGATCATCACAGCCACAAAGGTTTTGAACACCCACTTAAAAAACATCCATGTGTCAACTTCATGGAGGTTGTTGCGTTCTATGAGCATCTGTATCAGCTCATAAGTCATTACAAAAGTGAGGATGACCCCGGCGATTGGCAGGATGGCAGTTTCAGAGATCTGTCGTATCATGGAAAAGACCCCGGCGTTCCAGTCCGCCGGGGTCGTGCCTACCTGTGTGGCGATCTCGCCAACGCTCTGATTGACGTTATCGAAAAGGCCATCCAGATTTCCCATGATACCATCGACGAGCAGACCTTTCAGCCATTCAACGATTGCGTCGATGATAAAGTCCATACATCAGCTCCTTTTCTGGAAAAGGGACAACGGGTGACACTTAGCTGAACAGGCCGGACAGCAGAGGGATAAGCTGAAGACCGATCAGAACGACACCGCCGCCCGCCATGAGCTGCTTAATGCCCTGGCTTTTTGCCGCAGGGTTGTCCGACCCGTAACCTTCCAGAAGGTTGATGACGCCCCATACCGCCAGACCAGCGCCAAGAGCCATGACCAGAATTTTAAGAATGTCGATTGCCTGATTGAAAAATTCCATATACGTTCCTCCATTTTGTTTGTTTGATGGTTTTGGGTACAAAAAAAGCCGCCCACATCGGCGGCGCTTCGGGTCATCATGGCCCGAAGTTACACAAACTCGTCGCTGTCCAGATCATCGAAATTCAACAGGTCAGCTTCTTCGTCTGTGTCGGAGCCGTCCACTTCGTACACCGTGTATTCGTCCTCCGGCTTTAGTCTCAATGGCCGGTGGCGGAACAGGCTTTCCAAGCGGAAGGCGTTTTTCTTTTTATCAAATTCGGCTGTGTACTTGTAATTCGGGTGCTTTTTCAAGTCATACTTCGGGGACAGGAAAGGCGGGAGCCCCCTAAGCTGCAAGATACATTTATCCCCGGGCATGGTGGTGATCTCGCTGGTGGTCATCAGCTCCCGGCCAAGCCGCTGCATATTCTGGCTGTAACTTTCAGACTGTCCACGGCTTCGGCCCTCGGTCTGCATAGAGATGGTGGCCTTGCCCAGCCAGTTTTCCGAAATATCCTTTAGGGTGGAAGCCTCCCGGCCTCCGAGGAATACGATACTGTCCATGTTGCCCATGATGGTTTCGGAATGGTCTTTGTACAATGCCTTGCACTGGCTCATAGCCTGATAAAAGAGCGTCAGGCTGATCTCACGGGAGCGGATGACGGCCACGATCTTTTCCAGCCCCGGCACCTGTCCGGTGTTGGCTGCCTCGTCCCACAGCACCCGCACATGGTAGGGCAGACGCCCGCCATAGGTGTTGTCAGCCCGTTCACACAGAAGGTTGAACATCTGCGAAAAAGCGAGGGCAACCAAAAAGTTGTAGGTGGTGTCCGTGTCGCTGATAAGAAAGAACAGCGCTGATTTTTCATCCCCCAGCTTATCCAGCTCCAGTTCGTCATAAGACATGATCTCCCGAAGTTGGGGAATATCAAAGGGAGCCAGTCTTGCACCGCAGGAAATCAAAATGCTTTTGGCTGTCTTGCCGCTGGCGAGCTTGTATTTCTTATACTGCCTCACGGCGAAGTGCTGGGGGCTGC
>OJOC01000616.1_pt1 | contig 9682 bp, 12 predicted proteins | sample 1598151 | NCBI WGS metagenome assembly OJOC01 (sample SAMN03922459, study PRJEB24848) | human gut metagenome | isolation source: stool sample | host: Homo sapiens | place: Germany | collected 2009-11 | reverse complement strand
GGGCTCGGAGATGTGTATAAGAGACAGGCACGCCGATGAGGCGCAGGAACTCGCGGAACGTGGTGCCCAGATGCAGCGTGTTCGTCTCCGGGTCGAAGCACGGGTCGTTCGTCTTGATCATCGTGCACGCCCACAACTCGAACAGGCGCGGATACTTGCCATAGGGCAGACAGTCGGCGCCGGACACGTAGCGCACGACCAGGCTGCCGTTGCGCCGCTCGATCTCCTTGACGCCATCCTTGGGCCTCCTGTAGGGCAGGGAGACCTGCGCGGCGATCTTCGAGATGAAGCCGTGAGACATCCACGGCTCGTCCTCCGGGAGCGTCAAATCCTTGGAACGGGTATCATCATCCATTGCTAATCACGGTCCTTTCGTGGTTGCCACGCCCCCGGAGATTGCCGTTTCGCGGGGGCATTTTCATGCCAAAATCCAGTGTGTACTTTAAGTAGGAGTGTAGCATGAAGCCCGTGTACTTTAGGTAGAAGTGGCCGTGTACTTTAGGTAGACAGAGGGGCTTTAGGTAGGTTTTGAGGGGCTTTAGGTAGGTTTTGAGGGGCTTTAGGTAGGCGAATGTGCCCTCAGCCCTTGTGGGAGTAGGGCTGAGCGGGGGTCCCAGCTAGACAGGTATACAGATACTTATAGGCGAAGAAGAAAAAACAACGGAACCCGAGAATGTGGATAACTGCCTTGAACTGGTTGCTGAACTTCACGATCTCATCAATTTTTGGCGTGGAGACTTCGTCCTTTAGGGCGGAGAGGAAACGCCCGCCTCTGTCTTTCACATTCTATAGTGCTATAATGTGAGCATGGTTAGTTCACGGCAGTTCAAGCGGGCGTACAGGTTCCGCTTCTACCCGACACCGGAGCAGGAGAACCTGCTACGGCGTACGGTCGGCTGCTGCCGTCTCGTGTACAACAAGGCGTTGCACGAACGGTCCACCGCCTGGACCAAGGAACGGAGAAGAGTGTCCTACAAGGACACGAGCGCCCTCCTGACCGGGTGGAAGAAAACCGACGACCTGAACTTCCTCAACGAGGTTTCCTGCGTGCCCCTGCAACAGACATTGAGGCACCTGCAGAAAGCCTATTCGAACTTCTTCAATCAGACCGGCGACTATCCGACCTACAAGAGAAAGTCGCACGGCGGTTCCGCCGAATACACGAGAAGCGCGTTCAAATGGGACGGGCATAATCTCACGTTGGCGAAGATGAGCGAGCCGTTGGACATCCGTTGGTCCCGCACCCTGCCACGCAAGGCGCAGCCCAGCACCATCACCGTGTCCCTCGACCCGGCCGGACGCTGGCATGTCAGCATCCTCGTGGAAGATACCATCGCCAGGCTTCGCAAGAAGAGTGCCGCGGTCGGCATTGACCTGGGAACCGACAGTTTCGCCATTCTCAGCACCGGCGAGAAGATCGACAACCCACGCCACCGCAACCGTGACATGAAAAGACTCGCCAAAGCCCAACGGGCATTGGCGCGCAAGCAGAAAGGAAGCCGCAACTACGAGAAGGCACGACTCAAGGTAGCCCGAATCCAGGCGCACACCAAAGACCGGCGCACCGATTTCCTGCACAAGCTGTCCACGAGACTGATCCGCGAAAACCAAACGATCGTGCTCGAAGACCTTGCGGTCAGGAACATGAGCCGCAGGTGCAAGCCGAAACCCGATCCGGAGCACCCCGGCCAATACCTTCCCAACAGGCAGGCCGCAAAACGCGGGCTGAACCGGAGCATCACCGACACCGGGTGGCGCGAGTTCCGACGCATGCTCGAATACAAGAGCGAATGGTACGGGCGCACGCTCACCATACTCGACCGCTGGTACCCGTCCAGCCAGACCTGCTCCACGTGCGGTGAGAACACCGGACGCAAACCGTTGGATATTCGCCAATGGGATTGCCCGTATTGCGGAACCCACCACGATCGCGACATCAACGCCGCGAAGAACATACTCGCCGCAGGACTTGCGGTGACCGTCTGCGGAGACGGTCGAAGCCGACGTGATAACGCCGGTTCCGACCGTTAGCGAAACAGAAACTCCCTGTCGTGAGATAGGGAATCTCCCGCCTTCAGGCGGGAGAGAAGTCAATGGACATGACTCCATCGCGTGCATCAGCATGCTCCCGCCGCGCCTGGCCCGTTCCTCGGCCACGGCCTTCAGGTTCTCCTCGCGCCGCCGCTCCGCCTCGGCCCTCTCGTCGGCCCTGGCGGCGTCTCTGAGGGACTTTCTGGCCGCGTCCGCCACCACACCCGGGGACAGCTCCACACGGGGCGCAGAGACGCCGCCAGGCACCTTCTCGGGGTCGAACTCGAACTCGAAGCCGACCAGCGAGCTGCGGCCACGGCCACCGCGTTTCGCGTACTTCTTGTGGATCCGCAGACCCAGCAGTTCTCCCAGCTCGGCTTGAATTGGCTTCAATACACGCTCGTTCAGGTCGCAGGTGCGATAGGACTTCGGCACGTCCAGCAGGCGACGGAACTCCTCAAAGCTCACCTTCCACACGCCGGTCTGTCGATACTGCTTCAGACGGCGATACGTCTCCTTCGCGTAGCTGGACTTCAAGGCCGTGAACTCGGCCAATTCGAAGCGCGTGAACTGCGACGTGAGGTCGTTGAGCAGGAACGAGAAGCGCGGGTTGACCGCGACCAATAGTTTCCTGGTCTTCCAATCGGTCTCGAAGCCGGAAAACAGCGTGAACTGCACCGTCCTGCTGTCATCCTGGAACCGGAACCGACAGGCGAGCAACCGGTCGTTGACCTCGACGATTCGTGCCGCTAGCTCCTTGTCGGTGAGGTTCTTCTTGACGTGAGCCAACCGGCGGAGTTCCTCGAAAGTGAAAGTGACCTCATCGATTTCCTTATCTCGCACCCTTGCCGCGATGGCCATCAGCAGATCCAGGTCAAGCGCAGTGAACTTGCGCAACGCCTGGGCGTTGAACTGATTCGAATATTTCACGATCTCGTTTGCCATGGTTTCATCATACCGTAAAAACGTCAAGATTTAAACAGGACGTCTTTATCTCCCAAAAAGTCGTCTTTATCTCCCAAAAAGTCGTCTTTATTCTTCCCAAAAAGTCGTCTTTATCTCCCAAAAAGTCGTCTTTAATGTCTCGATTCCCCTACTGCCAACTGCTCTCGCGGGAGTCTAAAAGATATTAAAAGATTCTTATAAAAGGGCGCTACGCGCCTGGAACAGCAACGAAAGGGAAGAAACACCACCAGCCATCAAAGCCAATGAGAACCAAGCAGTCCCAAGCCAATGACAGCCACAGACAGAAGCCACAAGAGCACAGAGAAGCAACCACCATCAAGGCCAAGAGCACAGGCAACGAGAGCCACAGAAGCCATGGATCCAATGAAAACCAAAACTTTCAGCATCAGAAAGAAACCACGCGCGTCTTGCACCCGGCTTCGCGGCTGACGCCTGAAAACGGCGGTATTCCGCCGTTTTATAGGGTCTGTTAATTCGCCGCCGGGGTTTCGACCCGATATCGGCGAATTAGGCGAATTGATGACCGATAATCGGCGATATATCGGCGGTCGTGGTATGGTCAAGGTACCGGAAAACGACGAAAGACAAGGCGATTGGAGCGTAAGAATGCGCGTGCGGAACATCGACCAGGACCCCGATTCGCTGCACCAGCGGATCATCGCGGACGACGATCTCGGATTCACCCAGGCGATCATCGCCCAGCGGCAGGGATGCGCCCAGTCCACCGTGAGCCAGGTCCTGGCCGCCGAACGGCTCAGACGGCTCAGAGCGGAACTCGGCAGGGACGCCGACGGCTCAGACGGCTCAGAAACGTCCGTGAGGGCCCTCCACGCGGCCGAACAGGTCAGAGAGGCTCTTGCATACGTGAGGGCCGTGGAGAAGCGTCTGAGGGCCGTCCAGCGGCTTCTCGTGGCCGACGCCGCCGCCGACAACAACGACCGCTGAACGGCCCCGGCCCGTCCGAGCGCAAGCCCGGACGGGCTTTCACATACCATCACGCAGCACTCGGCCAGTCGGAGACATACCCCTCGGCACCGGCGAATCCATGACCGCCGTGCGCGTCGAGGAACGCCTGAGTATCAGGGTCGAGCGCCGGTCCCTCGCCCGGCACCGACAGATCGGGCACGGGCGTCTTCGACACGTCCCTGAGCGACTTCCTCGCCTCATCGGTCACCACGGAGCCGGACAGCTCCACGCGCGGAGCGGGAGCGCCGCCGGGTACCTTCTCCGGGTCAAATTCAAATTCGAACCCGACAAGGGAAGCGCGGCCACGTCCCGGCTTCTTCTTCAGGTACTTGCGATGCACCTTCAGATTCAGCAGAGGTCCCAACTCCTCCTCAATCGGCTTAAGAACATACTTGTTGATTTCGCTCGGCCGATACGATTTGGGTACGTCGAGCAGTCGGCGGAAGTCCTCAAGGCTGACCTTCCACACACCGGTTTGTCGGTACTGCTTGAGCCTCCTGTAGCACTCCTTGGCGTAGCTGGAGCGCAGGGCCGTGAACTCGGCCAGCTCGAAGCGGGTGAACTGCGAGGTGAGGTCGTTAAGCAGGAACGAGAAGCGCGAGTTCACCGATACGGTGAGTGTGCGTTTGGTCGGGCTGGTGACGAAGCCTGCGAACAGGGCGAACTGGATGATGTCGTGCTCTTCGTTCTGGAACTCGAAGTTGAGCGCGAGCAGGCGACGGTTCACATTGGCAATCTGCTTGGCGAACTCATCGTTGGTCATGTTCCTCTGAAGTCCGGCCAGCCGCTTCAATTCTTCGAACGTGAACGCCACCTCGTCCGTGCCCTTGTCCCGCACGCGAGACGCGATGGCCATCAGCAAATCAAGATCGAGCGCGGTGAACTTGCGCAGCGCCTGATTGTTGAACTGGTTCGAGTACTTCACGATCTCATCGGACATGACTGCATTCTACCATAAAAACGAGATTTTTATATTTTCTACCCTTTATTCTCCCAAAACCTCGTTTTTATTCCTCAAAAGCGTCCTTTATTCTCCCAAAACCTCCCCTAAATAATTCCCAAAATCTCCCCTTTAATCTCCCATTTTCTCCCCTTTAATAGTGCGTTTCCCCTACTGCCGTAAGGCCTGCGGGGAGTCTAAAAGAGTACAAAAGATTCTATAAAAAGGGGCTCCGCCCCGATGAAGAGAAGAAACCGACTCAGTTCCAAGGCTGCTGCTGCCATTGCTGTGGCTGTTGGAATCCGGGCTGGTAGCCATAGCCCGGCTGCTCCTGTATCTGAGGCTCTTGGGGCAGGTCACGAACCTGTTCCCGCAGCTCACCCGCCGACTCAGCGCTGGGGAGCCTCACGCCCGCGTCAGAGGCCCATGCGCGCAGTTCGGCGGCATGGGCCTTGAGCATGTCCAGCAGCCTTTGCCGGTTGCCCTCGTCGTTCCAGACGCCCTCGTCGTAGCCAAGCACGCCCTCGTTGGAGAGGATGCCGCCCAGCCGGATGATCAGATGGGTGCGCCGCTTGCGCGCCTTGGCGTTCTCCCTAGCCACGATGCGCTGTTTGCGCGCCCTGAGCTGCTTCATCCGGCGCTCGATGTCGGCCATCTGCTCCTCGACGCTCCTGGTCATCGGTTCCTCCCTGCGTTCCGTCGGTTATCAATCAGGACGCTAGACCCCACGGCAGCACGGCACGGGGCACGGCGTCTACACACCAAACCTAAACCCGGAAGAACGGAGCCGGTTTGGACATCCAAGCCGCGAGGGCGAAGCGTTCATCAATGCCGAACGTGCCGCCCCCGCCGATTTCCGCGCGCATGACGGCCACGGGAGGGAAACACCGACCGGAAAAGCCTCTTCGCAAGCTGCCGCAGCTTGCGAAGAGCAGCCGAGAGGATCAGCCTTGCCGCAGTCTCAGGAAACTCCCCGTAAATCAATCCCATGAATCGCCAAGCCCATTGCATAAGAGCATCAGAAAATTCGTCCATGCACCGCTCTATGCGTCGACCGACACGCCGGTAACGGAACCATCCCCGCAAGGTCAGGTGGAAGTCCCTCAATTTCATTGAGGGCGCACTTACATGTTACCGGTGGTAACATTCAGCGTAAGCGCGCTCTCCCGAGGGGCCACTCCGTGGGGGCCAAGCGTGCGCCGCTTGGATCCGCGCCCCGTCCCGGCGGGGTGCCGGCCACCTCCCCGGTGGAGGGCCAACGGGCCTCCCGGCCCTTTGGATTCCCGGAAAGGAGTACAGTCCCGTGGCGATCTACTCGTTGCACGTGTCGAACGTGAGCCGTGCCGCCGGCTCCAGCGCCGTCGCCTCCTGCTCGTACATCACCTCGCGTCGGATGCGCGACGAGCGCACCGGCGAGGCGTTCAACGGGTTCGGCCGCAGGGAGCGCGTCGAGCATGTATGCACGATGCTGCCCGAGGGCGCGCCCGGCGAGTACCTCGACCCGGAGCGTTTGTTCAACGCCGTCGAGATGGCCGAGAAACGTTCCGACGCGAGGCCCGCGAAGAAGATCATGGTCGCCCTGCCCCGCGAGTTCGACGCCCGCGAACGCTTCCGCGCACTGGAGGACTTCATCTCATGGAACATCACGGCCAACGGCTACGCCTGCACGTACGCCATCCACACCGACAAGGACGGACGTAACCCCCACGCGCACATCCTCGTCGCCAACCGGCGCATCGACCCGAAGACCGGCAGATGGGCGGCGAAGAGCCGCAGCGAGTTCGCGTTGGACGCCAACGGCCGGCGCATCCCCGTCATCGACCCCGACACCGGACGGCAGAAGATCGGCGCCAGAAACCGCAAGGTCTGGAAGCGCGTCAACGTGAGCAACAACCCCTTGGACTCCAAGGAGTTCCTCGAAAGGCTCAGGCGCGAGTGGGCCGACTCCTGCAACGCCCTGCTCCCCGGATACGCCGTCATCGACCATCGGAGCTTCAAGGCGCGGGGCATCGAACGCATCCCCACCATCCACGAGGGATACGCCAGCCGCGAGATGGAGAAACGCGGCGGCAGGGGCGACCTGTGCGAGGAGAACCGGCGCATCCAGGCCCTGAACCGGCTCCTCGACGCGCTTAGGGCCATGATCGGGCGGCTCTCCGACCAAGCGCAAGGCATCCTGACGGCCGTCAAACGCCGCCAACGGCCCTCAGGCGCGCCACAGGCCCCTTCAAGCCCTGAACCGGCCGAAAGGCCACAGGAACGCCCGCAGGCTCGTGAAACGCCGCCACAGGCCCCGCAGGAACCCCCGAAGCCCATCAGGACGAAAAAGGCGCTCACCGACAGGTTCAAGACACGGCTTGACGAGCGGCTGGCCGAAAACGAACGCAAACAGGCCGAAAAACAGGCCGAACCCGACATGGAGGAGACATGGGACCTCTCCGACCCCGCCGACCCGCTCAACATCGGCATGGGCTGGGGCACGGGAGGCCACGGACTCGGCCTGTGAGAACGCCGGGAACGCAAAGGGCCGGCATCCGAAGACACCGGCCCGAAATTTAGAAAGACATCCTTACCAGCGGGTAACGGATACGCCGTCGACGCCAGAGCCGTCTGCCGTGGCGATGCGCATCCACGGACCAGCTGCGACAGGGGTGTATGTAACTCCATTGATTGCGAAGGTGATCTGTCCCGACTTATTGCCGGTCGTATAGCTGTTGCGATACGGCCAGGACCCCGTTGCCGTTCCGGTGCCTGCAAACTGCATGTCACCCAAAGCGTTCCCGCCAGCCCAGCATCCAGCATTGGAATCAGCGCATCCACGCGAGACAGTTACCGAATAATCTTCAGCCTCGCTCGGCGGCAGCACGTCCACCAATTCGCCGTTGCTGGAATCAAAGAGAATCGTTGTGCCAGGTTCGCCGACAATCATGTCCCCGCCCGACGGAGTGGTGGTAAGTTCATAGAACGACTCGTCAGTGGTTTCTTGAGCAGATGCCACCGGGACTGCCGTCGACAGGAGCGCCAGCAGAGTCATTGGAACCACTGCCATCTTCAAATGCTTGGTACGTAACATTTTTGCCCCCCTTGATTAGGTATGCCAGACGTGCGTCTGACAAGGAAATTATAGCTCTTGGACCTTGGATTGAACAGACCAGTAATGCAAAGGGTTGGTGTTTGAAGACGCCGGCCCCGCATCCGAAGACGCGGGGCCACGGCCCAATCAAAGGGGATGGCGGGTAACCCATCCCGCCGGCATCGGCCATCCCCGAAAAGTCATGCATGCCCGCCTGATCGTAAGGGGGAAGTTAGCAGCGCCTCCGCCGGCGTTTCCATCTTAGCCGATACGATTGGCGTCGTCGATGGACGTCTTGTAGCAGGGACGAAAACCGACCGCCCGGCATCCGCCGGGCGACGCTGCCGCGCCAGTCGCGGCGCGGCCCGAACGAAAGGCGCAGCACATGCGCATGGGTAACAAGGGGCCGCACGGCCGGCCCTGGATATGGCTGATGGCGGTCATCGTCATCTGCCTCGCTCCCGTGATGGATCCCATCGCGGCCGACATCACCGTGACGGCCCTGGCCGTCTGGGCGATGGCATCCAGCCGCCGTTGACGGCGCAACCTGCCGCGGGTCGGAGCCCGCGGCAGGCCCCTTGTTCAGAAAAGAGTCGGCTCGATACCAGGCTCCATCCGATCATCGGGCATGGCCTGTGAATCATGGCTGCGTCTGGCCACCTCGAATGGTGTCAGACCATCGTGGGCCGCCTTATACGCATCCAGTTCAGCCCTGGCTCGTTCCGCCGCAAGTTCACCGCGCTCGATCTTGATTTGCTGATGGCGGTCATCGCCGTCTGTCTCGCACCGGCGGTGCATCCCATCGCCGCGGACATCATCCTCACGGCCCTGGCCGTCTGGGCGATGAGAAACAGCCGCTAAACGGCACCCGGCCCGTCCGAGCGCAAGCCCGGACGGGCCTTTCCGTCGCTGCCCGCTACGCCAGCAGAGCCTCCAGCCCGTCGGCCAGACCGTCCACGTCCCAGCTGCGCACCGCGCCGCACGTCCAGGACGCCCCATCGATTCCGACGTGCATTCCGAACAGCGGCAGGTCGTCCGCCGTCCTCCACACGTCCACCGAATCGGTGGTCTGGCGCTCACCCGTCTTCATGCACGCGTCTATCGCGTCCAGCAGCTCCTTGGCCGTCTTGCGCGGCAGGGACAGCGACAGGCGCGCGGAATCGATGATGGTTAGCAGCACGCCGCCGTCCTCGGCGTCCTCGACCTCGATTTGCAAATCGGCGTGACGGATTTCCATGGTGGCCTCCCTAAGTGTTGTGTTTGCGTTTGTGGCAACGTTTAGAATCAGTCGAACAGCGGCACGTCCACAAGGCTGTTGGACGCGCTTCCATGGCCTGCCACGTTGCGCGCGTCCAACCGGCAGGCCATGCACCGCTCGGCCGGCAGGGAGCCGTCCAGGTGTCCTCTCGCGGCCGCCACGTCGAAATCCCCGGTCCACCAGACCTCGCCCCAGCCCCTGACCTCCACCAGGTGCGGCGAGACAGACTCCAGCGACCTCCTGGCCGCGTCCTCCCGCACGGACCGGCTCAGGTCCACGCGCGGAGCTCCCTTGCCGCCGGGCACCCTCTCCGGACCGAACTCAAACTCAAGGCCGACCAGCGAGCTGCGGCCACGGCCGCCGCGTTTCGCGTACTTCTTGTGGATCCGCAGCCCCAGCAGTTCTCCCAGCTCGGCTTGAATTGGCTTCAATACACGCTCGTTCAGGT
>OJOC01000607.1_pt1 | contig 9801 bp, 10 predicted proteins | sample 1598151 | NCBI WGS metagenome assembly OJOC01 (sample SAMN03922459, study PRJEB24848) | human gut metagenome | isolation source: stool sample | host: Homo sapiens | place: Germany | collected 2009-11 | reverse complement strand
ATGCAGCCGGATTCCATCATGCGGGCGCCGTCTATGCGTAATTTGGAATGTCGTGTGCTGGTGCTTGGTTATATCTACGACTTTATCCGGTCTTCCCGGTGTTTGCAGGATAACCGGCTGATATATATATACTTTGAGAGTCTGAAGGCGAAATATTTTGACCGTATTCTGTATTTCACGAAAGACACATCCTTTCATTATCAGAGTTATTTGGTATTCAGGAACAAAAAGTATGCGTCTTTGTTGGAGATGACGGGGCTGTGCCTCGAATGGAAGCTGATACTGCAGAACATCCATTATGTGCTTCCTACGTATGCCGGCTATCTGTATTTTAAGGCTTTTGTAAAGTCAGCCTACTATTTGTTGGTGTTGTCTATAAAAATGAAGGCAGTGTTTCATGTAAAATGAGCGAATATGAATAATCTTCCGGAAATATCCGTTATAGTACCCGTTTATAAGGTAGAAAAGTACTTGCCCCAGTGCATTGACAGTATTCTTGCACAGACCTTTACGGATTTTGAGCTGTTGCTGGTAGATGACGGGAGCCCTGACCGTTGTGGGGAGATTTGTGAAGAGTATGCCGGGAAGGATACGAGGATACGGGTTTTCCATCAGGCCAATGCAGGATTGAGCTGTGCCCGAAATACGGGGTTAATGAATGCTTGTGGAAGATATGTGACTTTTATTGATTCGGATGATTATGTTAAGCCTTGTTATCTTGAAAGTCTGTACGGTGCATTGCCTGCCGATAAAACGAAGGAGGGAGTAATAGTCGGTTCTCTTGATGCATATCTGCCAAATGGAGACTTTCAGACGTTTCACGTTCCCGAACAAGAGCTGGTCTCGGAACAGATGTATCTTGTGCTGACAGACTTGATAGACAAGCGTGTTACGTATGCAGGCAGCAAGCTATACGATAATCGAATTATCAAGCAATACCGGGTGAGCTTTGTGCCTTTTGTTTCCGGATTGGAAGATATGCTGTTTATGTTGGACTACTTGATGTATGCGGATTTTATGGTTATTCGTGATTACAATAATTACGTTTATAGAGTAGGGTATTCTGTAGATGTATTGTCTGTGCGTATAAACAGCTTTCCGGCAGAATATGCAGCATTCTCTAATTTTTTGAAAAGGGTCTATGTATATCAAAAGAAATTTAACTTGGAGGATAGTTCACTGGGTAGAACATGGAATTCATTGACTGTCTTTTTTCATAAAGTGATTTTGGCAATCTATAAACCTGAGCATAAGTATACCCGGCAGGAACGGTTATCTTTTTTGCATCAAGTCCTTTTATCAGACAAAGAATGGATAAGAAGATTTTTTCTTCCACAGTATAAAGCGGATGTGTTGGGTAAATTCTTGCTTTGCAGGGTGGGGGCATCGGCTTTTGATGGGTGGATGTATTTCTTGTCGGGTATAAAATTCAAGAAAATGTTTGGAGCGAAATAACGGAGGGCATTATGAATATTCTGTTTATACATCCTGTCATGTTCCACCCTCAAAGAGGAGGGATTGAAAGAGTGAGTGACCTTTTATGCCGTGAATTCATAAGACGGGGGCACAACGTCCTTTGTCTGCACAATGTTCGGGATGAAAGCCGTATGGACTATGCATATCCTGCATCCTCTTATTTTTTTCCATATCAGGTTCGGGAAGTGGAAAAGAACGGGCTGTTTTTCCGTGGTTTCCTGCAAGAGCACCGTATTGATATGGTCATAGACCAGGACCCGCAGACTTATTATAAATTATATCCTTTCTCTAAAGCCTTGCGGGGGGTGTACATTATTTCCGTGATACATTATAATCCTCTTGGAATATACCATCATTTGGGGGAGTTCGTGATGTGGGTACCGGGAAAAAACACAATCATGGGAAAAATCAGAAAGATGGCCCGTATCATAAAGATTCCTATGCTTAAGTATGATTATAAGCGTACATTACAATCGGATTATGGAGGCATTTTTCGATATACAGATGCATTATGTTTGCTTTCCTTGAAATTTCTTCCTGATTTGAGGCAGATATATTCAAAAGATTTGAGCCGGGTGATTGCCATCCCCAATCCGAATACATATCCCGCTCAAGAAAACACGGATTTCCTCAAGAAGAAGCAGATATTGTATGTAGGCCGGATAGAGTGGCGCCAGAAGCGTGTAGGGCGGTTGATTGATATATGGAGGTATATATATAAGGATTTTCCCGATTGGGAGCTGGTCATTGTGGGAGATGGACCCATAAGGCAGGTATTAGAACAGAAGGCCTCAAAGATGGAACGGGTTGTTTTCACCGGTTGGCAAGACCCTGAATCTTTTTACCGGGATGCAAGCATCCTATGTCTGACGAGTGACTTTGAAGGTTGGGGAATGGTATTGACCGAAGCCATGACATTCGGGGCGGTTCCGGTGGCGTTCAATTCGTATGCAGCTATAACAGACATTATTGATGATGGAAAAACCGGAATGTTGGTTCCTCCGTTCTCGCATAAGGAGTTTGCCCGGAAATTGGGCTTATTGATGAAAGATGAAGAACTGCGTATGGAGATGTCAAAAAATTGTGTGCAGTATGTGAAACGCTTTGACATACAGAATGTGGCAGACGAGTGGGAAAGGACTTTTGGCAGACTGAAATCAACAGTCCGTCAATGATGCCTTTTCAGTATCCGGTGAGCGAATGCACGTATGCCCGGAGTAAAAAGATAGAGTAATGAGCAAGTGAATATTCCGTAAGTGGAAATTATAATAGCTCCATAGACTATCCAATGTGTAAAGGAGCTTTCGGGTGTGAACTTATTGTTTGGAAAGAGATAATAGCATACTATTGCCGGTAGCAGTATAATCAGTAAATGCTTGATGTAGCCAATCCAATAGTGGAGAACGGATATTTTGAATCCTTGCGAATAAAGAAAGTAAGGTTTCCAAATGACTATGATAAGAAATAAACTGGTTATGTTTCCCATCAATATGCCCGGCAGTCCCCAAAAATGTCCTGCAACGATGGCAACAGTCAAGTTGATGATTACTTCCGCAATGGGAGCCCAAGTATCTTGAAATAAGCCATACCCATAGGTAAATTGGTCTATGGCACCTCGGGTGTAGTTGATGAACGAGTTGATGATAATCAGATATAGAATATGTTGGGGCAATACGTATTCACTTCCCAGCCATAATGAAATAAAAGCGCCGGTCAGTCGAATCAGGGCAAATGAAATGGTTCCGGCTATCAAGAAGCGGATACCCATCAGCTCCCAGAATACTTGCTGGATACGTTTGGAATCGCCCTCGGCTATCAGATTGCCTACTCCTGCATTGGTACTCCCTAATAGGTTGCTGATAAATATACTTATCTTATCAATAATGAGCGTATAGTTCCCATAGTAAGCCACAGTTTTGAGTGAGACGAAGGCATATACCAGGAAGGGAGTGGTTTGGAATTGTACAAAACCGCCCAGTTTGTGTACAAACAACTGTTTGGTATACCGGGTTACTTCCGGATATTTCTTGAAAAGCAGCTTTCCCTGCTTCACTTCGCTTTTCAGCCAGGGGTATACCTGATTGACTTTCCAGTTCAGGATAATGGAATAGGTAATACCCAGCAGAAGTTCCAGACTAATCCACAGGTAATAATTGCCCGTATAATATACTAACCCCATTTGCAGGAGAGTCTTTATCAGTACGGCACTTTGAAAATAGGCTGTCACTACATAGTTCTTCTGGTCCGCTCCCAAAAGGGTTTGCTTGTAATTGGCAAAATATCCTATCAGTGAAGTGGTCAGATACGAGAAAAATGCAAAATAGATGACACCTAAATCAAAGACATTATTGGGGAATATCAGGGGCAGGAAGCATGCCAATACACATCCTGCGCTTAGAATGACGAAACCGATACGTCGGTAGATGAAACCGAAAACGGAAATGATTTCATTAATTTTCCTTTCATCGTGTTCGAAGAGGGGCTTATACAGAACGTAGCCGATGGCTGTGCTGATACCCAATTCTGCAAGGTTCAGAAATCCCAAGAGATTGTTCAGTGTGCCTATCAGCCCCATAAAATCCGCACCCAATACGTCCAGAAAGATTTTTCTGGAAAAAAATGATAGGGCTAAACTCAGGAAATAAAAAATGAGATTAACCCGCGCATTGAGCAATGATTTTTTAAGGCGTGACTCCTGAGGCATAAGTTTTTTGTTATTACCAGCAAAAGTACACAAAAAAATAGTATGCTCCCTTTTTTTGTGTATTTTTGTAGGTAAATGGTTGAATAATGAATTTATGGAGAAATGGCTGAGTTTTATTGTTCCGGTATACAATGTGGAAGATTATCTGTCTGAATGTGTAGATAGCTTGTTGAATCAGGATGTTCCGTCAGAGCTATATGAGATAATACTCTATGATGACGGGTCTACTGACGGAAGTCTGCGGATAGCACAGAAATATGGGGCTGATTATGCTAATATCCGTGTTTTTACCCATCTTAATTCCGGAGCGGCTGAAACGTCTCGTGGGCTCGGAGATGTGTATAAGAGACAGGGAATGAAGCCATTGAAAAGGCGGTCGGCAAATACATCTGGTTTGTTGACAGCGATGATTTCATTGCTCCCGGCTTGTTGTCTCGTTTTTATGAGAAGACCCGCGAAAGCCATTTGGACATGCTGATATTCAATAATGTGGCTTTTGAAGACGGCAAATGCAGGCGTTTTGTCGGATTTGACGTACCTGAATCACCGATAAAGACGGGGATAGAGCTCTATCAGGATTTCTATTACAATCCGGTACTGACCAATCGCTTGATACTCCGTGACCTGCTGATAAAGCACCGTTTGCGTTATATTCCAGGGAATAAGGCAGAGGATTGTGTGCTGAATCCTCTTTGTTTTTATCATGCCAATGCTGTCTGTTCACTTCCGGTCGATGCTTATTATTATCGGATGCGTAGTCAGTCGGTGTCTCATCATGTTGATAATCAGAAAAGAATTATAGAGTCTTTATTGGAAGGGCTCGAAAACCACAGTGACTATGTGAAAGAACATCCGGCCCCTGATTTCTGGATGAGGGTTTGTGTACACGATATACGACGGGTACACATTTGGCTGGATACAGCTTGTGATAATAGAAAAGAGAAAGGCGAGTTCATTGGCCGGGAGAGATTGGCTCTAAGGTCGGCGTTAGAGCGATTGCCTTTCCGGTTGTCCATTGATTATGCTGTCTTATGTCTGGCTTCGCTTTCCCCTCTGTTGATACTGGATGTGCAACGTTTTTTACGTACAATGAAACGATGGATAAAAAGATGAATACTCTTCCGCTTATAACGCTGGGCATACCTATTTATAATGCTGCGGGTCTTATAGAGCGTACATTATTGTCTGCCCTTAACCAAACGTATCCGAACATTGAATTTATTTTTGTCGATGATAAAGGGGATAGTATGGATATAGTTCGCAGGGTAGCCGGGGAACATCCACGCGGAAGTGCTGTCCGTATTATCGACCAAGTGGTCAATCAGGGTACGGGGGCGGCACGTAATACCATTGTCGAGAAGGCGACGGGGGAATATCTGTTTACAATGGATTGCGACGATGTGCTTATACCGGAGTGCATTGAATTGCTGTATAATAAGATGCAGGAACATCCAGTGGATTTTGTGGCGGCATCCTTCGTCCGGCGTGATTTGGAAGGAAAAGTGTATCCCGGTGGATGCCAGTACGAGGATACTCTAATTACTGATGGAGATTATGCAGTGGCTAAATATCGTTACGGACGGGGGCAGAATATCTTTGTAGCTACTTGGAACAAGCTTTATCGGACGGATTTTCTGCGCAAAAATGAGGTTCGTTGTATTCCTCATTATCTGATTGATGACCCTTGGTTTACGTATCAAGTGATATTGCGGGCCCGTTCTTGCCGCTTGTTGCCGGATTGTACACTGTTCTTTACTTATAATCCTCAATCGGTCACCAGTTTGAAAGAGCTGCAAGGGTATTCAGAGTTTTTGACAGAACAATATATTGGTACGCAGTTGTTGAAGTCTGGGTATATACACTCTTTGACCGGCGAGTCTTTCTATAACGGACTGATGTTGGACATCATGAAAATGAGCCTTTATCATGCCAACCGGGTATATGCTTCTGCATGTATTTCGCCGGAGAAGAAGCGGCAATATCTGGAAAATCTTTTATCCCGCCATTTTTCTTATCCGTCACATTGGCATTTGGATAAAAATTTGATGAAGCTGCTTCCTTTTCTTCTGTTCTATATGATGCCTATGGCCGCTAAAAAGTGGTTGGTTGGCTTCATGGTCAATATAAATCTGAAGGATAAGGTGAAGCGCTGGCTTCATTTTTAGCAAGTGGCATTGTTGTTCATTCACTCAATCTTCCATCCGTCAATACTCCTCTTCTCCAACGAGAAGTTTACGCCGATGCGATACAGTTTCCGGTGGTCCATTGCGAAGGGTTTGGCATATCCTTTGTCTTCTATCTGTTGCAAGGCTTCCTCGGGTGTACCATCCAGTTTAAACTCTACGATGTAGACGTAATCCTTAGTCTCTATCACCATATCCATACGGCTTTCACTGGTAGGACGCTCCACTTTGGTATAGAATCCCATCATGCGCATCACGATGAAGAAAGCATTCTGAAAATAGAGTTCGGCATCGCCTACAATCTTATAGTCCGTATCAGAAAACATGGTGGCCAGGCGGGTCATGAACTGCTCCGGATTACCCTTGCGTACGTCTGCTATGAAGTTTGATACAAAATAGACGGATTCACTGTCCTTTATCGGCATGTAGTAGGGAACCAGGTATTTGATGAATCCTTCGGCCACTTCCTTGTTAGGGAATCCCAGCCGATAGATGTTGAATTCTTCGTCATATTCCTTTATCGTGAGGTAGCCGCTTTGGTAAATCACGGCAATGGGATTATCCTTGAACGACTCCACGTCTGTCAGTGTCTCTGCAGTCACTCCTTCACTCGTAAGGTCGGGCAGACAGAAGTTGTTGTCTTTCAGCAGTTTCACAAGGTAGGTGGGGGTGCCGGTCTCGAACCAGTAGCTGCCGAACTCCAGGGAACGGAAGGTATTCAGCAGGCTGAAGGGGTTATACAGATTGGTTCCGTTCTGGCGGAAGCGGTAGCCGTCGTACCGTTCTTTCAGTCGCAGGCAGACCTCGTCGTAGGTGATACCGTAGTTTTCGGCTATCTGGTGCAGCGGTTCTTCAAAATAGGTGTGTATCTCCTTGTCGGTCATTCCGCAGAGCGTCTGGAACTGTCGGTCCATGGAGAGGTCTATCAGGTTGTTCAGGTCGCTGAACACACTGACTTTTCCGAATTTCGTCACTCCCGTCAGGAAGCCGAAACGGATATACCGGTCCTGCGTTTTCATTACGGAGTAGAAGGCTTTGAGTGTGTTGCGATATTCATTTTGCAGCTCTTCGTCACCAATGGCTTGGAGCATGGGTTTGTCGTATTCGTCCACGAGGATGACCACGCGCTGGCCGGTCTGCTCGTAGGCGCGGCGGATGATTCCCTTGAAACGCAGTTCGGGGTTGACTTCGCTGGGGACAGTTCCGTAGATGTTTTCCCACTGGCAGAGGGTATCGTTCAATACATTGATAAGGCTGTTCTTTTCATCGTATTTGCTTGTGTTCAAATCCAAATGCAGTACCGGATATTTCGTCCATTCTTTTTCAAGCTGTTCTATTTCCAGTCCCTTGAATAGTTCCTGCTGTCCGTTGAAGTAGGCTTCCAGTGTGCTGATGAGCAGACTCTTTCCGAATCTCCGTGGGCGGCTTAGGAAGTAGTAGTTACTTGTATTGACCAATTGGTGAATCAATGCAGTTTTGTCTACATAGGTGTACTCACCAAGACGGATTTTCTCAAAACTCTGTATTCCAATAGGGTACTTCATACGGCTGAACTTTGTTTGATGCGCATTTTGCTTAATTAGAACAAATGTATGAATAAAAAATGAGGTGGCAAAGCTTTTGTCATGCTTTGTCACCTCCCTTTTCTTGGTTACCACTTCTCTTTTTTTACTTCAAAACACGGGCATTGTTTCGTCCATTCCATCGGTTCCACCTCTCCGTTGTTGTTCAGGTCGGGGCTGAGGTCGCGATGTCCCGCCACTTTTGCTTCCGGATAGTCCATCAGCAAAGCGCGGACCAATACGCGGAGCGAGTGGCGTTGCCATTCCGTGCGTGTGTCTTTGGGATTCCCATAGTGGTCCAATCCGCCTTCATAGGCGATTCCGATAGAGTGGGCATTGTAGCCGCGGGCGTGGGCGCCGGCCCTCTCGACCGGGCGGGTAGTCAGGATTTGTCCGTCACGGCGGATGTAGAAATGATAGCCCGTGCCATCAAATCCACGTCGGCGGTGCGCGGCTTCCAGAGCTTGCCCGGTAAAGGGACGGTCCTCGCACGTGGCGCTGCAATGTATCACAATCAAATCAATTTTTCTCATTTTTCTTTACTGTTTGCCTTTGGGGGCTGTTCGCTAAAAGGGACCACCGCTGTTCATGGCGTGTGCGCTGAATGCACCCAAAAGTGCCGAAGCTACAGCAATGATTACTTTCAGAATCTTATCCCAGGCTGATGATTTTGTACTCATAATGGTTAATGGTTAGGGGTTAGTGATTAGGGGTAGGGGTTAGGGAACACAAGCTTATCGCTAACCCCTATTTTTTTATCCCAGCGGATTCTCTCCTTGGTCTCCGTCGGAACCTCCGCCATCGGGATTATTGCCGCCGGAACCTCCACCGGTGCTATCCTTGTCGGCAGTTACAAGCTCAAAGATGAGGTTGTTTGCTCCACCTTTGGTGGTGGCGTTGCTGTCGTTCACCAGCCGCAGGGTGTTGGCTACCTTGAAGCGGATATTGACGCGTTCGATGTTTTTCACGGTGCAGTCTTTGGCCAGTTCGGTGGCACGGCATTTAAAGGTGGTGTGGAAGATGCCGAAGCCGTCCAGACGGACACTGTTGCCGTCCGTCAGCGTCTGGCGCATCTGTCGTACGATGGCTTTGCCTACGTGCTCCACGTCTTCGGCCGACATGGCTCCCAGTGCTTCAATGTCTTGCGCGATACGGGCAAGGTCGAAGATTTTGGCATCTTGGGGCTTGCGTTTCAGGGTGTAGACCATGGGGGAGCTACTGTCCCCGATTTTCTTGTGGCGCTGTGTGCGCACTACTAATGCTGTTGACATGATGTTTGATGTTTAATGGTTAATGTTTCATTCCGAAAGGGGAAAGGAGGTGTCTCCGCGGCGATGGCCTCTGCTCCGTTTCGTTGATACAAAGATAGGACATGGGGCAGGGAGGAAGGGAGGTTGGGGGAGGTAGGAGGAGGTTGGGAGAGGATAAGGGAGGTTATTGTTTCTTTTGTTTTGGATTTGTGACAAATAGGAGGTATATTTGTATTCGCATAGATGTGCGTAAACTGAATAAAAAGACATGGAATATGTTGGAAAACAGTAATCAGGATATGTGCTGTTTTAGCTCGTTTTGATGAAGTGCGTGAAGTGGTGGTATATGCCAATCTTGAAAACGAGGCATTGCGTGAGCATATAGACAGAGTGGGGGTGAGGATTTATGTGAAAAGGGGGGGAACCTTCTAAGAAGGCTCCCCGAAGACATTAATCATAAGCTGCACTTGTGCGGGCGTGTACCGTCGGCAATAAGGGTTCATGCCCGTGGCAAGCAGGCGTTGTTCCAGCCCGGGGGCGGTGCGTATCCATTCGTTCAGCCGGTTGACGGCAGTCTGCTGGGCAATGCCCGGAAGGTAGTACATGGCCAGTTCGCCTTTCCCGTA
>OJOC01000519.1_pt1 | contig 11171 bp, 8 predicted proteins | sample 1598151 | NCBI WGS metagenome assembly OJOC01 (sample SAMN03922459, study PRJEB24848) | human gut metagenome | isolation source: stool sample | host: Homo sapiens | place: Germany | collected 2009-11 | reverse complement strand
ATAGATTCGGCCAAAACAATTTTGCGCCGCAATTTTCGTATCTATTCAAGTGTGGGGTAAAGCATTCGTTTATTCGATTCTGGGTTTTGTCAGAACCTCTTTGTAGATGAACGAAAACAGCTCCACACTTTCTTTTTGTACAACCCACTACATGTAACACCCGCCTTGTGGAGCTGCGAGGGGGGGGGGAATTTGCCGAATATCAGCCGGATACTCATCTCGAATGAAACGGCATATCGAAGAATTGCCCTATGGAACAACCTTGTATACGCAGTTGTCCGAGTTCCGAAACCCGGCACGTATCCGAAAGAATACGGTCCGGGAGCGTCCGTTTGAGGATGATCCGTATACATGCATGCAGACGAACCTGATCGAAGATACGGCCATGAAATTCAGAATCTTTCTTTTGTTATGCGCATCGCTCTGGGGATGGAACGTCCGGGGGCAGAGCGTAGCTTTGAAAACAAACGTACTGTCCGATGCTTTTATGAATATAAACCTCGGAGTAGAAACCGGTCTGGCCCCGAAATGGACATTGGACATCACGGGCGATTTCAACGCATGGACGCTGTCGCACGGCCGCCGCTGGAAACACTGGCTCGTGCGCCCCGAAGCGCGGTTATGGTTCTGCGACCGTTTTGCAGGACATTTCATAGGTTTCCACGCGCACGGAGGGCAGTACAACATCGGAGGCGTGAAAAATGGAATCTCGTTCTTGGGTTCCGATCTCTCGAAACTTTCGGACTACCGCTATCAGGGCTGGTTCATAGGCGCCGGCGTCGCCTACGGATACGCTTGGATACTCGGCAGGCACTGGAACCTCGAAGCCGAAATAGGCGTGGGATACGCCTACACGCAATATGACAGCTTCCGATGCGTAGGCTGCGGAAAGAGAGTCGAGAAGGACAAACCGCATCATTACGTGGGGACGACCAAAGCGGCCGTCAATCTGGTTTACGTATTCTAAATGCTCGCTGCAATGAAACGAACGATTTTTTTCCTGTCGCTGCTGTTGGGAACGAGTCCGCTGCCGCACGCCCAAGAGATAGACGGGGTCACGGTCGGAAACCTGAAGATGGATCGGAACGGCGAATATCTGGTCGTGGAGATGGATGTCGAACTCTCCCGGCTGGAGGTAGAGGCGAACCGCGCCGTACTTCTGACTCCCCGGCTCGTGAACGGAGCCGATTCGGCCGACCTGCCTGCCGTCGGCATCTACGGCCGGCGCCGTTACTATTATTATGTAAGAAACGGCGCAAGCATGCTGTCGGGCGACGGCGAGACAAGTTTCAAGGCCGCCGAAAAACCCGAACGGGTAGCCTATCACGTCATCGTGCCATACGACGGATGGATGAACGGCGCCACGCTCCGGCTCTCCCGCCGCGACTACGGCTGCTGCAACACGATGCTCGCCGCACAGCAGGGCCTGCTGGGACACTTCGAGGAACCCGTCCCCTACACTCCCCGGCCTGTCTACGTCCGGCCGACGGCCGAGGCCGTCAAAAGCCGCTCGCTGAGCGGGTCCGCGTTCATAGACTTCCCGGTGAACAAGACCGTCATCTATCCCGACTACCGCCGCAACACGGCCGAACTGGGCAAGATAGAGGCCACCATCGATTCGGTGCGGAACGACCGGGACGTGACGATCACATCGGTATGGCTCAAAGGCTACGCATCGCCCGAAAGTCCGTGGACGCACAACCGCATGCTGGCCATAGGCCGTACCGAAGCGCTGAAAAAACATATCAGACAACTCTACCGCTTCGATGAGGGGGTCATCGAAACCGATTACGAACCGGAGGACTGGGCCGGACTGCGCAGCTATGTCGAATGCTCGAACCTGACGCACCGCGCGGAGATACTCGCCCTGATCGACAGTTCGCTCGAACCCGACGCCAAGGAGGCGAAAATCAAACGCTCCTATTCCGAAGAGTACGATTTCCTGCTGAAAAACCGCTATCCCGCGCTGTGCCATACGGACTACCGGATCACGTACACCATCCGCACGTTCAGCGACGCGCAGGAGATCCGGCACATCATGCTCACGCAGCCGCAAAAACTGAGTCTCAACGAATTCTACTTGCCCGCACAAGCCTGCAGCCCCGGTTCGGACGAATTCAACGAAACATTCGAAACGGCCGTACGCATGTATCCCGAAGATACGGCGGCGAACCTCAACGCGGCGAACACGGCCATGCAGAAAGGCGATCTGAAAAACGCGGAACACTATCTGCGAAAAGCCGGGGAGTCGCCCGAAGCCCTCTATGCGCGGGGCGCATACGCCATGCTTACGGAGGAGTACGAAACGGCCGCCGGCTATCTACAGGAAGCCGAGAAGGCCGGCATACGCGAGACCAGAGAGGCTTTGGAACAGTTGCAAAAACGGAACAAAAAATAAAACTTCAATCACATCTCCTATGAAACTGAAAAACATCCTTTGCGGGATACTCGTTTGCGGAGCATTCTGCGCTTGTTCGGACCAAGAGCCCGAAAACAGCAACAAGCCCGGATCATTCGACGGGAAAGCCTATCTGAGAGTCAACATCACCGACGCGAACTCCACGCGCGCGACCGGAGGCGACTTGGAATACGGCGACGCGACCGAGCACGAAGTGGTCAACGCCGACTTCTTCTACGATACGAACGGCATATTCATCGCCCGTGCAAACGTCTGGGACAGCGGCACGGAGAATGAGGACAACCCCGCGGGCAACATCGAATTCTTCGGTAAATCGGTCATCGTGCTGAAGGGCCTGACCGAAACCAACCACCCGAAACACTTGGTCACGGTGCTCAACACGCCGGAGGATTTCGAGCCGGCAAACACGCTGGACGAGATGAAGACACTGCTTGCAGGCAGCATCTACAACGGGTCGCACTTCACCATGAGCACCACCAGCTACGGCCGCACGGCGGCGGTTCCCTACTTCGTGACGGAGGTGAGCGAATCGGACTTCAAGAAGGAGCTGGACGAGGCGCAGAACGCAACGCCCGTAGACATCTACGTGGAGCGTCTGGCGGCGAAAGTCACCCTGCGCGTGGACAACGATAAGCTCGTTCCGGTCGATGGGAAACCCGGAATCTACAAGGTCAAGGTGACTGTCGCCGGAGACCCCAACCAACAGGAGCAGGGAACGCAGACCGGAGCGGCCGACATCTACGTCCGATCCCTCGGATGGGGGGGGGCTGAACGCCACCGCCAAGGATTCCTACATCGTCAAGAACATCGAAACCGCATGGTCGGATGCGGACCTCGGATTCGTTTGGAACGATGCGGTCTGGTTCCGCAGCTACTGGGGAAAGTCCTACAACTACGGCAAACAGGACGGCAAGTATCCCGACGTTTCGGCAGAAGCCGCAGTCGCCGAATACCTGAATTACATCAACGCCGACAAGCTTACCAAACAATTCGGGCAGTCAGCCTATTGCGCCGAGAACTCCAACACGTCGGAAATCGTATCGGAGTATCTCCATTCGGCCGTGACGAGCATCCTGCTCAAAGCGCAGATCCTCGACGAGAACGAACAGCCGCTGGAGATGATACGCTACAACGGAACGCTCTACAAACGCAACGACTACCTGAACTACGTGCTCAACACGCTTCAGAAAGGCAACAAGCTGAACCTGTACTGTCTGGAAGACGAGGCGACCGGAAAATACGTGCAGATAGATCATGACTGCGTCGAGCTGGCCAACGACCGCGACGGAAAGGTATACCTGAAACTGAAACCGCTCGCCGCAGGCACCTCGCTGTACAGAAAATCGGGCGAGACGTATGCCCCGGCCACTGATACCGAGCTCGGCGAGGTCGAGAAGAACATGAAGGATTTCAACGCCTACAACGAAGCCATCGGCTACAAGGACGGACTGATGTACTACAACATCCCGATCGAGCACCTGAACAACGCCGCGACGACCACCGACGCCGAAAACAAACGGGTGATCCCCGTCGCCAAGTACGGCATCGTCCGCAACCATCACTATGTGGTGACCGTCAACAGTCTCACGAAGATCGGCAAAGGCATCTTCGACCCCGAAGAGGAGATCGTTCCCGGAAAGAACGACGAAAAGGATACCTATTACGTAGGCGCCCGGATCAATATCCTCTCATGGAAGATCGTCAACCAGAACGTAAATCTGTAGTTTCCGGCAGCCCCTTCGCGGAAGGGGCTGCCCCGGTCCGGACCCGATGAACTAAACAGAGTGACAGAGATGGGCACATCGTCTTACATATACGCAATAGGCAAAAGGACGCTCGCGGCGATCGTCTGCGCCCTGACGCTGCTGGGCTGCGACAGCGTGATCTACGACGGCGAGGGCGACTGTTCGGTAAATTACCGGGTGAAGTTCCGCTACGACATGAACCTCAAATTCGCCGACGCATTCGCCCGCGAGGTCGAGTCGGTAACGCTCTATCTGCTCGACGGCGGCGGCAGGGTGGTCTGGCAGCGCACGGAAAGCGGCGAAGCCCTCGGCAAAGAGGGATACGCCATGGAGGTGGACGTCGCTCCGGGAACCTACGACCTGCTGGCATGGTGCGGATCGACGGACAAAGGTTCGTTCAGGATCCCGGAATCGGCATCCAGGAAGGAGCTGACCTGCACGCTGATGCGCGAATCCGGAACCGACGGGACGGGGCACATCCGCGAAGACCACGACAGGCTCTACCACGGCTATCTGCCGAATCAGACCTTCGGCGACACGGAGGGCATCTATACCTACGTCGTCCCGCTCGTGAAGAACACCAACAACGTTCGCGTCGTATTGCAGCAGACGTCGGGAGAGCGGCTCGACGAGAAGCGTTTCTCGTTCCGGATCACCGCCGAAAACGGCCGGATGGACTGGGACAACCAGCTGCTGCCGGACGAACCGGTGACCTATCATGCGTGGCACAAGCAGTCCGCGACGGCCGGAACGGCGCTTCCCGACCTCCCCGACGCCGTGACGTCGGTCAATGCCGTTATCGCAGAGCTGACCACCGCACGGCTAATGGTGCGCGACAAGAGCGCGACGGTCCGGTCGGAAACCGGAACGAATCCGCCGCAACTACAGCCGGAGGAATTGCCGGAGGAGCGCAAGATGAGGCTGACGGTGCGCGACAACGACACCGGAAAGACCGTTCTCAGCATCCCGCTGGTGGACTACGCCCTGCTGGTCAAAGGGGAATACCGCCGGGATATGGACGAGCAGGAATTCCTCGACCGCATGGACGAGTACAACATCGTATGCGTGCTGGGAGAGGGAATGCGCTGGGTCAGCATGAGCATCAACATCCATTCGTGGAAAATGGTTTGGCAGAATACGGGAATCTGACAATTTACGCACATGTCACCGAACGGAATCATACGCATTTTCATCTGTCTCGCGACGCTCGCCAGCGCGACGCTCGTGTCGTGCCGCCGGACCGGACATGAAGAGCCGGTCCCCGGAACCGGCACGGAGCGGCCGGACGACGTGCGGGTAAGCTTCCGCATCGCGCTCGGCAGCACGAACGGCACGCGGGCGGGCGGAACGCCGGAAGGCTCGTACGACGACGGCACGCAGAGCGAATTCGAGAACGGGATCGACCTCGAAAACGGGAATTACAGATTCTTCTTTTTCGATGCGCAGAACCGATACCTCTCCGCGTTCCAGACCGTGGAGCTTATCCCCGAAGGAGAGGATCCCGACCGGTCGAAAACGTATGAAGTGGTCGGAAAAACGGACAAGATGCCGCCCGCGAATTTCAAGGTCGTCGCATTGGCGAACTGGCCCTCCTACCCCGGAAAAATGACGGCGGGAGAGACGACGATCGAGGAGCTTTGCACGGCGGAAAGCAGCCGTTACACGTTCTCCGCACCGTTCGCACTGTCCCGCGAACGGCTGATTCCGATGTACGGCGTAAAAAGCTGCGAGGAGATGACTTTCACACCGGGGATGCTCACCCATCTGGGGACCGTCCACCTGCTGCGCGCCATGGCCAAGGTGGAGGTGAGCTGCAAGACATCGGGCTGGACGCTCGAAAAGGTCGAACTGCTCCGGTACAATGCGACGGGATGCTGCGCTCCGAGCGGGGTCTACTCGCAGGACGACTATGTCAAGGGAAACTACGCCGGCGACTACACGGACGCCGTGCATCTGCCGGACGGCAGGAACGACGAGGCCCCGAAAACACGCGCATTCGACCGCACGGCGGACGGGCGTTTCGTCGCCTACGTCCCCGAATACCGGAACGTCGCGGCAGGGACCGCGAACCGCAAAGCGGCCGACGCAGCCGAAATGCGGGTCCGATTCAAGGAGGCGCCCGGCAAGGAGTATGCCGTAGAATTCAAATACTACAACGCACCGCCGGAAGGAAGCGCCGTCGGAGATCCGTTCGACATCCGGCGCAACTATTACTACAAATTCTCGATTTCGAAGACATCCGAACCGGATCTCGTCGTAGAGGTGTTTCCCTACGAGCAGGTCGAACTCGATCCCGGATTCGGACTGTTACCCTAAACAGACGACTGAAACGGATGAAAAGCAAAGCGATATACTACCTGCTGCTGGGCGGCATGCTGTTCGGATTCGGTTCCTGTATGCGCGACGACTTGGACGCGGAGGCGAAACCGATCGGCAAGGGCGAAAGCCGCGTATCGTTCGCCGTGACCTTTCAGGCCCTTTCGAACCTCTCCCTCGGAAAAACCCGCAGCCTCAAAGGCGACCAGATCGCCGAAATCGAAGATATCTTCATCGCATGGTACAATGAAGACGGCTCGCTCGCAGGAAGCGGTTACCGGACACGGGAGCAGATGAAGATTTCGAACCCCGAACGGGAAGGAAGCCCGACAGAACAGACCACGCAGCGGGCCGAATTCACGTGCAACATTCCCTACGGACGTTACCGGATCTACGCTGTGGCCAACATGGGCGATCTCGCGGCAAGCACCCGATATGCCGAAAAAATCGCTCTGGAGGAGGATTTCAGGCGGATCGCCCCGGCATGGGAGACCGATCCCGAACTGACGCGGGACAACGATCAGATGTCCGGCTACTTCACGGCCAACAAACCGGAATCCGGGGCGGTCCGGGGCGAAGCGCCGCTGCTGACGATCAATTCGGCCAAGCCGACGATCCACGCATGGCTGCGCCGGCTGGCATCGAAGGTCACGATATCGTTCGACACGAAGAATCTCTATGACAACGTCTATATCTACATCAAGTCCGCGCGCATACACAACATACCCCGGTCCTGCACGCTGCTGGACGCAAACGACGAACAGCGCATCAAGGACCCCGACAACGACGTATGGTTCGCCGGCGACACGATCGAATACGGTCAGGGAACCGATTTCAACCAGTGGCCGCGCCTGACAAAAGGCTCCAACCCCTTGGGAGGAACCGCCCAATCCAAGGAGCAGCTGCACGCCAACGACGCCCGGTCGCTCTTCTTCTACGAAAACATGCAGGGAAAGGGCAAGCTCAAATGGCAGGACGTGTCGGGCGACAACCAGCACATATCCTTCCCGGACGGCAACGACCCCGACGATCCGGGATACCGCGACGGCAAGCCCTGCGGCACCTATATCGAAGTGGAGGGATTCTACATCTCGAACACCGCGGAGAACCCCGGAAAGGGCGCGATATTCTACCGGTTCATGCTCGGCAAGAATGCCGACGACGACTACAATGCGGAACGCAATTTCCACTACAAGCTCACGATGCGTTTCCAAGGCAGCGCGAACGACGTGGACTGGCATATCGACTATCAGGAGGACCCCGGCATTTACGTCCCCAATCCCTATTACATCTCCTATCTGTACGACCACTCGATGATGCTTCCGGTGAAGATCAAAGGCAAACCCGTCGGAAATCTGAAAGCCGAAATCGTGGAGAACAACTGGGGGCCTTACCAAGCCGGCGACGAGTTCGAATACTACCGCGACGAGGTCTACACCCTGAGCGGAAACCCCACTGCGGGCAATGTCGGCAATGCGGATCCCGACCACCCGAAGATCAAAGACGGCCCGTGGAACGGATTTCTGTCGCTGGCAGCGACCCACATCAACTGGATCGGACGCGACAAATCTTTCTGGAGCGGCTACAACTACTTTTACTGGCTTCAGAAAGACTTCGGAACGGCCCTGTCGGGAGAAAGTCTGGAGGCATACGGCCAAGAGCTGCTGCTTCCCCAAGAGAAAGGGCAGGCGCCCCGCGGATACCGGGAGTACGAGCTTTCGAAAAGCGGCACGATCGACGGCGGGAACAACGGCGACTACATCGTCACGATCGACGAGGCGAAAGAGAGGACCGTCCTGCAGATTCCGTGCTACACGCGGGCATTGCAGCTGGTGAGTACGACCGGATTTTCGGGCAACAACCCCTATTTTTCATACAGACGCTCGGCGAAGGTGAAACTGACCGTCCAGCTGGAGGGGCATCCCGAACCTACGGTGGACACCGTGACGATATTCCAAGTCCGCCGCATCATCAATCCCAAAGGCATTTACCGCCGTCACGACAACGACACACCGTTCAACGTGGTGCTCACACACCGTAAGAACGAGGCCGCCGCACAATACCTTCCGTTCGAATCGGAGGGGCCGTGGGAGGCCGAAATCGAGACCGGCAGCGACTGGATCAGGATCAACGGCGTGCTCGGAGGCCGGGCCAAAGGAGCCACCGGATCCGAAATCCGGTTCTCCTACCAGCCGGACGGCACCATCGGCGCGGATCAATGCAGGTACGGGATCATTCTGATACGTTACCACAACTACTCCTGCTACCACCGGATCTTCGTCCGTCAGGGCTACGCTCCCGACCAAATCGCGGGCGATGCCAAATGGCACTGTTTCAATCTTTGCTACAACGACACGGAAGCGAAGTCGCCGTGCGAGGAGGGGTCGCTGTTCCGCTTCGGCAATTTCGACCAACCCATCGACGCGACCAACAACGTGTTCGACAATTTCAAGGACCATGCGACGACCGAGTTCGATCTGGCTCCCTTGGAATCGAAAAAGAAGGGGACATGGACCGAGGTCGCGGGAAAAACGCAGATCACGAACAGGCCCCGCGCTTCGGAAGGATTCAGCGACCGCAAACAGACCATCAACGGCAATTCCAACTGCCATGTAGCCGAATACGAAGATTTCCACACCCTGCAACTCAACTGCCAGTTCGCATACGGCGTGCTTTACGACGACGAATCCACCGAAACCTCTTTCGACGTGAAGGACATTTACAGCTACGCCTATTACAACGAAAGCAATAAGAACAAAGGCATGCGCGGATGTTTCGTCTACAACCCCAAAGGGAGTACGAATTCAGGCGGAGAGGGTGCGAACCTCTTCTTTCCAACCGGAGTCGCCGGATACGGCCGGCGTAAGAACTGCACGCAGGAGGGCGGCAAACGCGGCGTGCTGCGCTATGCCAACCGAGGTGCGCTCTACACCTCGTCGGACATTCATTACCGCCCGATGCTCTACACCGTTTACACCAATTTCGGAGCGATCTACTGGCTCAATAAACAGTCGGCTTCGGGAACTTCGGCGTGGGATATAAACGTCTCCACGTTCGACTTCAACAGTTTCAACGACAACGCATTTCTGGTATCGGACTGGAACGCCGGCGACGTAAGCGACGCCTGTTTCGTGCGGCTGGTGGAGTAACGGGAAAGAAAGGCCGGAGCGCGCCCGCAGAGCGGGCGTGTCTTCAGAGCCACTTCTTGTACTTGAAGTACCAGATGGTCAGCGCAGAACAGAAGATCATCAGGCCGATGGCGAAGATATAGCCCAGCGGAATGTTCCAGCCGTTGGAGAGCGTCAGGGTCCAGTCCAGTTCGGGCATGAATTTGAAGTTCATGCCGTAGATCGACGCGATGAGCGTCGCGGGCATGAAGATCACCGCCGCCACGGAGAAGATCTTGACGATCTCGTTCTGCTCGATGTTGATCAGACCCAGCGCGGCGTCCTGAATATAGTCCAGACGCTGGAAGCTGAAGTCGGCATGGTTGATCAGCGAGTTCACGTCCTTGATCATCAGCTGCAAGCGCGGATAGATGTCGTTCGGGAAGCGTTCGGAGCGCAGGATGCCCGACAGCACGCGCTGGCGGTCGAAGATATTTTCGCGCAGCGACATGGTGCTCTCCTGCAGGGCGCTGATACGGTGCAGCACGGCCTTGTCGATCGAGTCTTCGGAGTTGATGTCCTTCGAGAGCGCCGCGACCTGCTTGGCGATCAGCTCCACGAGGTCGGCGTCGAAGTCGATGCGCACCTCCAAGAGCGAAATGAAAAGGTGATAACCCGTCGAATAGTTGCGGTAGTTCATCTGCAGGCGCTTCTCCGTCTCGCGGAAAGTCCGGAATTCGGCACTGCGCACCGAAACCAGCACGCCCTCGTTCGAAATGATGAACGACACGGGTTCCACGATGAACGTGTCGCCCGTCGGCACGAAGAAATTGGAGTTGGAGATGATGGCATTCTCGTCTTCGGAGTATTTCGAAGTCGATTCGATCTCCTCGACCTGCTGTTTGGTCTGAAGGCTGATCTCCATGAAGTTCTCGACGGCCTTCTGCTCCTTGATCGTGGGCAGAAGCATGTCGATCCACAAAATGTCGTCGTAACCCAGCTCGTCGAAGAGCTTCGTGTCGGCATTGCGGATAATCTTGTTGTATTGCTTGAGGTAAATCGTAATCATAAAACGCTCTCCTTCTTAAAGTTCATAATCCTGTTCGGCAGAGAGGCGGACGACCGTCCGCTAAGCTCTTCAGCCGGGATTGGCCCTCGGAGACACCTTGATGCCGGAGTTCCAGAACTTTTGCAGCGCTTTATGCTTCTGATTGTCGAAAATATAGTCGATATTCTGCGTTAGGTAGCCGTACGCATCGTACGGTTTGCGGTCGAAGCCGTGTTCGAGGACGGCCTCGTACGTGTGTTCGATGCCGAAAGTCAGCGCATGCTGCAACCCTTCGGTCAGATCGGGATCGACACCCTTGCGGGCGATCCAGACGGCGAAAGCGAAGGGCAGACGCGTGGCTTTTTTCCACTCGGCGGCCAGATCGTACGAATAGGCGAAGCGGCCCTCGTAGTCGAAAACCTTGTCGCCGATCAGCAGGAAGGCGTCGCCCGGCAGGGCGCGGTCCAGCTGCGCGTAATCCTCCATCGTATAGTATTCCTGTCTCTTATACACATCTCCGAGCGCACGAGACGCTA
>OJOC01000509.1_pt1 | contig 11349 bp, 7 predicted proteins | sample 1598151 | NCBI WGS metagenome assembly OJOC01 (sample SAMN03922459, study PRJEB24848) | human gut metagenome | isolation source: stool sample | host: Homo sapiens | place: Germany | collected 2009-11 | reverse complement strand
TCTACACTAGATCGCTCGTCGGCAGCGTCAGATGTGTATAAGAGACAGGTCAATCAACTGCTCGATTTTAGAAAGATCGAGGAGGAGATGTTTATCCTCAACCGGGAGAGGACGGATATCAACGGTATTGTCCGCAAGGTGTACGCGCAGTATGAGTACGAGGCGCGGGCCAAGAACATAGACCTGCGGATCGAGCTTCCCGGAGAGGAGGTCGGGTGTCTTGTCGATGCGGAGGCGATTTTCAAGGTGATCAGCAACCTGATGTCGAACGCCATGAAGTTTACCCGCGACACGATCTGGCTGGAGTTGTGCCGGGACGAGGGTACGGCGGTGGTCCGGGTGCGCGACAACGGGGCCGGACTCGATGACCGGGATGCCGGCAGGATATTCGATCCCTTCGTGCAGGGCAGCAACAATACGCTGAGTGCCGGTTCCGGAATCGGACTCGCGCTTGCGCAGGCGCTGGCAAGGAAAAACAAGGGCGAAATCGAACTTGACCGCAGCTGCGGTCAAGGCGCCGTGTTCGTACTGACGCTTCCGCTGGCCGAAGCCGCTGCGGACGAATCTTTGGCCAAGCATGCGACTCATTCGTTCGGAGGCGCCGCCGAGGACAATCGCCAGCGGATTCTGGTCGTCGAGGACAACGATGAGCTGCGGGAATTCATATGCCGCAGCCTGAGCGATCAGTATACGATTGCCAGCGCCGTTGACGGAATGCAGGCGCTCAAGGTTTTGGATAACGAAGGGGTGGTGGACCTCGTTATCTCGGATGTCATGATGCCCCGGATCGATGGATTGGAATTGTGCAAAAGGATCAAGAACGATCCGGCCTATTCGCACATTCCGGTCATTCTCCTCTCCGCAAAGGTAGACCAGTCGGTTAAGATCAAGGGGTTCGAACAGGGCGCCGACGTGTACATCGAGAAGCCGTTCTCGATGGACCAGCTCAAGGCTCAGATAGGCAGTGCGATCGAGAACCGGATGAGGTTGAGGGACAATTTTGTCCGTTCGCCGCTGCAATACCTCCGGGAGAACCACGGCGGCTGCGACATCCAGTTCCTCAACAAACTGAACGATACGATTCTCTCCAACCTGACCAATACCGAATTCTCGATAAACGGGCTGGCTGAACTTTTTTGCATGAGCCGGTCCAGCCTGCATAAGAAGATCAAGGCGCTGACGGGGCTGACTCCCAACGACTACATCAAGCTGATCCGGTTGAACAAGGCGGCGGAGCTGCTTTCTTCGGGGAGCTACAAGGTGAACGAGGTGTGCTATCTGGTCGGGTTCAACACTCCGTCGTATTTTGCGAAGTGTTTTTATAAACAGTTCAACAAGCTGCCCAGTTCGCAGCTCGACTGATTGTGCGGGCAGTTTGACCGCCGTTCTTTGTATTGTGCAATAACGTTGTATATGTGGCGCAGATATTGGTAGGCGCGGATCGCCGTGCCGGTTATATTTGCACGGCCGTCTGTATGATGGCGAGTGTACTAACCTAAATGATCTGTAGATTTATGAAAAGAATTGCATTAGCGGCGTTTTTGTTTGTGACGCTTGTTCTTTCTGCCGCAGAGCCGGCTCCTACGCTCAGGCGCAATACGGTGGACGAGGTGATCGCCGCCATGACGCCTGAGGAGAAGGTGCTCATGGTGATCGGCAACAAAAACAACGACCGGCGCAGGTATATCGGCGAAGGTTCCACTTGGTATTGCGCAAGGCTCGGTCTGATGCCGACCGTCATGTGCGACGGTCCTGCCGGAGTGCGCATGAAACCCTTCCGGGACGGCGACTCTACCAAAGCCTATTACAGCACCGCTTTCCCCACAGCCACCGCGCTGGCCGCTACGTGGAATACCGAATTGGTGGAGACGGTCGGTGACGCGATGGGTAACGAAACGCTTGAATACGGTGCCGACGTGCTTCTGGCCCCTGCGATGAATATTCAGCGCGATCCGCTGTGCGGACGGAATTTCGAGTACTATTCCGAAGATCCGCTTCTGTCGGGGAAAATGGGCGCCGCGATGGTGCGCGGGATTCAGTCGCAGGGCGTCGGGACTTCGGTCAAGCATTTCGCGGCGAACAATCAGGAGAGCAACCGCAAGGGTGTCAATGCCGTGATCAGTCAGCGGGCGCTTCGGGAGATTTACCTGCGCGGCTTCGAGATCGCGATCAGGGAGGCTGCGCCGTGGACCGTCATGTCGTCCTATAATCGGCTTAACGGGGTGTACGCCTCCCAGAACCGCGACCTGCTGACCACGGTGCTGCGGGACGAATGGGGCTTCGACGGAATGGTGATGACCGACTGGTTCGCCGGCGACGACGGGGTGGCTCAGATGAAGGCGGGCAACGATATCATCATGGGCGGCTTCCCTCACGGTCATTACAAATACCATCAGCCCGAAATTCTCAGCGCGCTTTCCGACAAGACGCTCGATGAGGAGGTTCTTGACCGGAATATCCGCCGGATACTCGGCTTCGTCAAGAAAACGCCCTCTTATAGGGAATACGCCTGCTCCCTGAAGCCCGATCTTGCGCGGCATGCACAGGTCGCTCAGCGTGCTGCGGACGAGGCGATGGTGCTGCTGAAAAACGACCGGAATACGCTCCCGGTCAGAAAACCGAATCGGGTTGCGCTTTTCGGCAAGACGTCCTATGATTTCATAGCCGGAGGCACGGGCAGCGGCGAGGTGCATTACGGTCATGCGGTATCCCTCAAAGAGGGGCTGTCGAACGTCGGGTTCCGGATTTCGTCCGCCGCGGACCGTTTCTACACCCGGTTCGTCGATTCGGTGTTTGCTGCCGGCGGGCACAAGAAATATGCGGTAACCCGCTCTCAGGAACCTCGGATCGACAAGGCTCTCGTCGAAGCGGAGGCGAAGGTTACGGACTTGGGAGTCGTGACTCTCGGCCGGTTGTCCGGAGAGGGCGTGGACCGTAAGGAAGAGGGTTATTTCACCCTGACCGACAATGAAAAGGAACTGCTCGGAGCCGTGTGTTCGGCCTATCATGCACTCGGAAAAAAAGTGGTTGTCGTACTCAATATCGGAGGGGTGATCGAAACGGCTTCGTGGAAAGAGCTGCCCGACGCGATCCTGCTCTCGTGGCAGACGGGTCAGCAGGGCGGCGCTGCCGTTGCCGAGCTGCTTCGGGGAACCGTCAATCCTTCCGGAAAGCTGCCCGTGAGCTATCCCGTTTCATATGCCGACGTTCCGTCGTCGAAATCGTTTCCGGGAATTCCCGCCGACCTGCCGGTCAACTCCTACTATAACGAGGGTGTGTATATCGGCTACCGCTATTACACGACGTATGATGTCCCTGTGTCCTATCCGTTCGGTTACGGGCTTTCTTACACTCGGTTCGAATATTCCGACCTGACGCTGAGCAGCGATTCGTTTCCGGGACGGATCGATGTCTCGGTAAAGATCTCCAACACGGGCAAAGTCGCCGGAAAAGAGGTCGTTCAGCTTTATCTGACGGCACCGGCGGTCTTGCAGGACAAGCCGGAGCGGGAATTGAAAGGTTTTGCCAAAACCCGGCTTCTTGCGCCCGGTGAGAGTCAGGTGCTTACCTTTACGCTCGATCCCCGTTCGCTTTGCTCCTTCCGCAGCGGCATCAGCAGCTGGGTGGCCGAGGCCGGGCGTTACGAGGTGAAGATCGGCGCTTCGTCGCAGGATATCCGTCAGCGAGCCTCCTTTACGCTCGGAAAGGAGCTGGTCGTCGAGAAACTGCACGATGTCCTCGCCCCCAATGTGCCGATTAAGGATATGGGGACGACCTCGGCAAAAGTCCTTGGAACGGATCAGCCTTTCGACCACTACCATGAACTGGATTATAAATTCAACTGGCACTGGTAACTTTCCGTTCCCGTTCGTTCGGGGACGGCTCTGCGCCCGAATTGTTCCGCCCCGTCTCCGCACTTTCTTCCTGAAAAGCAAAACCGCGTTAGAATCGTTTCTAACGCGGTTTTTAGTGCCCAGGACAAGACTCGAACTTGCACGAACTAAACGTTCACTACCCCCTCAAAGTAGCGTGTCTACCAATTTCACCACCTGGGCCTTACCTCCGAATTTCGGATTTCGGGTGTGCAAATATAGGGTATAAATTTTAATCCGCCAAATTTTCAGGACGGTTAATGGCAATTTTTGTGCTTCTTCGGTTCTCTTATTCGGAAACGGGGCCGTTTCTCCGCCCTGCGGCGGCAAGGCGGGCCGGCCGGCCGACCTGCGGTACGACGTGCATCGAATCCTCCGGCGGCGCCCCGGAACTACTCCCCGTGCTGCGGGGAGAGGACGAGCATGCCTGCGGGTCTTCGCGCGTCTTCCGGCAGCGAGACACCCGCTATCGGCGCGATGCCTGCGGCGCTCCGGCCCGGAGCGGGCGTGTAGGTGCGGCCCGTAATCAGGCTCAGGGCCTTGGCGAGCATCGGCTCCTCAGGTCCGAAATCCACCAGTCTGTTGTTCCAGTCGGCGACCGCATAATCGACCGCGAGTCCGGCCGGATTCACCGTCTCCTTTTTGGCGTTGTAGCCTTCGAACGTGATCGGGGCCAGTTCGTACGAATAGTCGCCGTCGTCGAACTTGTCGATCTCCATGCCCACGTTCTTGCCGTTGGTCTTCTCGCCGATCAGCGTCACGCTGATGTCGATTCCCCTCAACCCGTTGATGACCGCTTCGCTCGACGACGCCGTGCTGCCTGTCGTCAGCACATAGATGTTCTGCAGGCCGAGGGCGTACTGCTTGAGGTCCGCCCCGTAGTAGTCGCCGTAGCTGAAATTCTCGTAAAAGAGCGCTTTCTCCCGATCGTACGTATTGCCCGTCTGCTTCTGGGTTTTCGCCGGATCGGCCATGCGGCTGTCGTTGTAGCGGTAATACTGGAAAACCTTGCCGTCGCATTTTTCGCCTGCGATGCACGTCGCCAGCATCTTTGCCGAAATCACGTGTCCGCCGCCGTTGTAGCGCAGGTCGAGTACCAGATCGGTGATTCCCGCGTCGCGGAACTTCCGGAGGGAATCCAGCAGGTCGTCGTCATATGCCGCGTCGAACCCGTTGTAGACCATGTAGCCGATCTTGTGCTCACCCTCCTCGATGACCTCCGCGCGGAGCACCGGGTTCGGGTAGAGCCGTTCCGCCGTGAGGGTGGTCTCTTCACCCGTCTCCCGGACTTTGAAGAGGACCGACGCGGCTCCCGAAGGGCTTGTCAGCCGCTTGTATACGGGGGTGTATTCGCTCTCCGAATCGGCGATCTCGGCGCCGTCTATCTCCGAGAAGATCGTGCCCCGTCTGAATCCCGCCCTGTCTGCCGGGGAGCCGGGATATACCGCCATCACGTAAAACCCGGCCTTCCCCGTGTTGGAGAACCGGACCACCCCCAGCCGGGCGAATCCGAACCCGTATTCCGTCTCCTTGCGGACGCCGTGATTGACGCCGCGCGTTTTCGGCCCCGTGGCCGCGCGGCTCCGGGCTTTGCGGGTGATGTAGGAGTAGAGTTTGTAATAATTCTGTCCCGTGCCGTTCGTATACCTCTTTTTGTCGAGGGTGTTGGAGGTCATCCCCAGCAGGGTCCTCGTCAGGAAGTTGTCATTGTCGGCGGCGTATTCGATCGTCAGGTCGCGGGTCATCTGCCCATACTCGCTGTTCCATAGATAGCGTTCAGCCAGATAGCTGTCTATCTTGTCGTTGTACGACTCCGTGGTTCCCGTGCCGCCGTTCCCGGCCGTATCTTTGGCGCAGGAACCCGCCGCCAGCGCCGAAAGGAGCGCCGCGGCCCATGCGCAGTGAATTATTCTCATCTGTCGAATTTTTTATCCGCTAAAGGTAGCGATATTTTTCTATTTCCTCTTGCCGAAGTCCATTTCGCCGAACAAATAGCCCGCCCCGCCGATGCGGTCGATCACGAACAGCACGTAACGGATATCCACGGCTATGTTGCGGCAGATCGTCTCGTCGAAGGCCACGTCGCTCATCGTCGAACGCCATGTGCGGTCGAAGTTCACGCCGACCAGCTCGCCCCGTGCGTTGAGGATCGGCGATCCGGAGTTGCCGCCCGTGGTGTGGTTCGTGGCGAGGAAGCAGACGGGCACCGTCGTGCGGCCGTCGATTTGCGTGGCCCAGCGTCCGTACTCCTTCGAGGCGTGGATGTCGCGCAGCGCCTGCGGAATGTCGTAGTCGTAGATTTCGGGGTTGTCCTTGGCGATGATGCCGTCGATCGTGGTCCGGGGCTTGTGATACTCGCCGTCGGCGTATTCGTACCCCGCCACGTGTCCGTAAGCCACGCGCAGGGTCAGGTTGGCGTCGGGGAAGAACGCCCGCCCGGCATCCCACTCGCGCAGTCCCTTGATGTAGGCGGTGTAGAGTTCGTTGAGCCGTGCGCTGTTGAGGTTGCGCAGCGAGCGGGTGCCCAGCAGCCATTCGATATGGTCCTGCATCCGTTTGGCGCCTCTGGCCAGCGTATTGACCGCCGTGGTGTCGGAGCCTTCCCATACGTCGCTGAAAATCCGTTCGGCGAAGGCTTCGGGCGATCCTGCGGCCGCTGTGCCCGCGAGGAACTCCGGCGCCTGATACTGGACCGGACAGCGGCGCGCGTACTCGCCGAAGAGGTATCTGTAAAGGGCGCGCTCGGTCGCTTCGCGCTGTGCGAAGACCGCTTCGGCCCGCTCCGCGGCGGTGTAGCGCTTGGGCAGGGCGTCGAGGGTCTCGCGGGTGATCTCGCGTGCGAAGTAGGCGTCCGCGATGCGGGCGTATTCGGCCTTCAGGTCGGCCACGACGCTGCGGTATTCGGGTTTGTCCTGCGCCCACGCCGCGAATTCCTCTTCGTAGGCGCGCTTCGAAGCCACCGTTCCCAGCCGGTTGATGCCCAGCACTTCGCCCTGCCATTTCTTCCATGCGTTGGCGATCGAGGCGTGCTTGGCGGCGTAGTGGATGCGCAGCGCCGGATCGCTCTGCTGCGCCGCCGAGATGATGTCGAGACGGCCCGTGCGGACGGCGATTTTCGCCGGGTCCGAACGCTCGGCGATGTAGGCCACGGCGTCCGAGAGAATGTACTCCTGCGTGTTGCCGGGGAAGCCGTAAATCATCGTGAAGTCGCCCTCTCCGACCCCCGCGGTCGAGATTTTGAAATGCCGCTTGGGTTTGTAAGGCACGTTGTCGGGCGAATAGGCCGCGGGTTTGTTGTCCCTGCCGGCATAGATGCGGAACAGCGAGAAGTCGCCCGTGTGGCGGGGCCATATCCAGTTGTCGGTGTCGCCGCCGAACTTGCCGATCGACGAGGGCGGGGCGGCCACCAGACGCACGTCGTCGAACTGCTCGTAGACGAACAGGAACTGCTGGTTGCCGTAATACATCTGCTCCACGGCGGCCTTGTAGCCCTTGCCTTCGGCCTCGGCCCTGCGGACGATCTCCTCCTGCGTCTGGCCTGCGGCCAGCCGGTCGGTCACCTCCTCCATGCGGACGAGGAATTTCACGTTGAGCTTCTCGTTGGGCAGCTCTTGGGCGCGCGACATGGCCCAGAATCCGTGGGTCAGGTAGTCGTGCTCGACGCTCGAATGCGACTGTATGGCGTCGTAACCGCAGTGGTGGTTGGTCAGCAGCAGTCCTTCGGCCGAGATCAGCTCGCCCGTGCAGCCGCCGTCGAACAGCACCACGGCGTCTTTCATCGAAGCCTTGTTGATCGAATAGATGTCTTCGGCCGTGAGCCGGAAACCTTTGGCGCGCATGTCGTCGATGCGCTGCGAAATCAGGCTTGGGAGCCACATGCCCTCGTCGGCCGAGGCCGCGAGTGCGAAAAGCGAACAGATGAGGGTAAGCAGTGTGCGTTTCATTATTGCAGAAATTTTTCCAATTCGACGTAAACTTTCTGGATCGGCAGTCCCATGACGTTGTAGAACGAGCCGTTGATCTTCTCGATGGCGGCATAGCCTATCCACTCCTGGATGCCGTAGGACCCCGCCTTGTCGTAGGGGGCGAAGGTGTCGAGGTAGTAGCCGATCTCCTCCTCCGAGAGGGGTCGGAACCAGACGCCGCTTTCGGCCGAGAAGGTGTGCATGCGGCCGGCGGTGCGCAGCGTCACGCCCGAAACGACCGTGTGTCGGCGTCCCGAAAGGCGGCGGAGCATCTGCGCGGCCTGCCCGCGGTCGCAGGGCTTGCCCAGCACCTCGCCGTCGGAGATCACCACCGTGTCGGCCGTCAGCAGAATGTCGTTCGGGCCGAGCGGCGCGGGGTAGGCCTCGCTTTTGAGCCGCGAGAGGAACAGCGGCACCTCTTCGGCGGGCAGGGAGTCGGGGTAAATCTCCTCGCACTCGTATTTCGGAGCCGGTTCGTAGGGCAGGCCGCAGCCCGCCATCAGCTCCCTCCGCCGCGGCGACTGCGACGCCAGCAGCAGGCGGTAGGGTTCGAGTTTGTCTTTCAGCAGCATGGTCTTGTTTTTAGGGTCTTATTATTTAATGTTATATGCGGTTTTTGCCGTATCGCCTCCCGGCCGCCTTTGGCGGCGTTTGCAAATCCGGTCCGCCCCGTAAGGGCTTCCTGCCGCCGTGCGGCGAAACCGGCGATGCGGAGCGTCGGAACGAAGGGCGCATAATCGTCTTTTTATCGGTGCGGAGTCTGTCTCCGCGTCTGTCAGCGTATGTCGAAATTCAGCAGTTCGCGCCCTTCGAGCACGGCCCGCAGGTTGTCGCCGGGGCTGACCGGTCCCACGCCGGCCGGCGTGCCGGTGTAGATCAAATCGCCCATGCGCAGGGTCATGTACCGCGATACGGCGGCGATGATGCGGTCCACCGTAAAGAGCATCTGCCGCGTGTCGCCCGTCTGGCGGGTCTGGCCGTTCACCTCCAGCGTGAAGCGCAGCTTCTGCACGTCGCCGTCCAGCTCCTGCAAAGATACGAATTCCGGCGAAATCGCCGCTGAGCGGTCGAACGCCTTGCTGCGCTCCCACGGCAGACCTTCGGCGGCGGCCTGCCGCTGCAGGTCGCGGGCCGTGAAGTCGATGCCCAGCCCCACCTCCTTGTAATAACGGTGTGCGAAACGCTCGGCGATGCTCTTTCCCACGCGGTCGATGCGCACCACCAGCTCGCACTCGTAATGCACCTCATGCGAAAAGGCGGGAATGTAGAACGGGTCGTTGTTGCGCAGCAGCGCCGTGTCGGGTTTCAGGAACCAGATCGGCTCCGGGGAACACTCCCCGGAGCCCGGCCGGTTCCGTTCCGGCAGAGTATCCGCTCCGCCCCCGGCTTGCCGAGACCGTTCGGCCGGGTCTTCCGCCCCGCCCCTTATCTGGTGGTTCAGCTCCTCGGCGTGTGCGGCGTAATTGCGTCCTATGCAGATGATTTTCATGGTTTTCCGTTACTGTTTGTTGTGATCGTACCGCTGTGCCCGGATCAGCATCCAGACGACGTAGACCGGAAGGTAAATTACATAGACGACCGGCAGGGCATCCTGCTGGCCGGTCAGGTTCAGGACTGCTGCAAGTAAAACCCATAACGCCCCGATAATCACCAGATGCCGCCGCATGAACGACGGCAGCCCTGCGACATCGACGTTTTTCTTCTTCTCCGCAGGCATGGTGTTGTAGCCCGCAATCAGCATCGGAAACCGCTTGACCAGCAGTCCGACGACGATCAGGAATACGCCGGTGAGGATGTGTATGAAAATTTCGTCCATAACTTCAGGTTATTGTGCTTCGGTCGCATGCAGCTCTGCGACCATCCGGGCGGCGAAACGGTCGCTGGCGCCGGGCCCTCCGATAACTTTGCGTAATTCGTCGAAGTCGGAGAGCATCTTTTCGCGCTTGGAGCCGCCTTCGACGACGGCCCGCAGTTCGCGCTCGGCGCGCGTGATGTCGAGCCCCGACTGGATGATCTCCGCAACCGCCTCGCGGCCGAGGTTGAGGTTCACGAGCGACACCCAAGGCACGTTCAATACGTAAGGCTGTAGTTTAACCTGAAACCATAACGTTCTGTAAACCACCACTTCGGGAATGCCGAGCAGCGCCGTTTCGAGCGTCGCCGTACCGGAGGTCACCACGGCGGCTTCGGCCGCGGCGAGCGTTTCGTAGGTCTGGTCGCAGACGTAGCGGATGTCGCTGCCGGCCATGTACTGTTCGTAAAGCGCCCTGTCCAGCCACGACACGCCCGCGACGACGAACTGGTGGCCGGGGAACTTCTTCGAAAGGTCGGCCATCAGCGGCAGGTTGTCGCGGATCTCGCCCCGGCGGCTGCCGGCCAAGAGGGCGACGATCGGCCGCCCGTCCAATCCGTTGCGGCGGCGGAATTCGTCGGGCGAGGGGAGCGCGGCGCGTTTCGCCTCGATGGCGTCCACGAGCGGGTTGCCCTCGAAAATCGGTTCGATGCCGTGCCGGGGGAAGTAGCTGCGTTCGAAGGGGAAGATGATGAAGAGCCGGTCCACGTATTTGCGGATCGCCTTCACCCTCCATTCGCGCCACGCCCAGACCTTGGGGGCGATGTAGTAGAAGGTGCGGATGCCGTGCTCCTTGGCCCAGCGGGCCATCTTCATGTTGAAGCCGGGGTAGTCCACCAGAATCAGCACGTCGGGGGCGAACGCCGCCACGTCGGCCTGACATTCGAGCATCTGCCGTTTGATCGTCCGCAGGTTTTTGAGTACCTGCACGATGCCGAAAAACGAGGTTTCGCGGTAGTGCTTCGCCAGATTCGCCGCGCCGCCCACGGCGGCCATGCGGTCGCCGCCCCAGAAGCGGAACTGCGCTTCGGGATCGGCCTTGCGAAGCCCTTCGATCAGGTTTGCGCCGTGCAGGTCGCCCGAAGGCTCGCCGGCGATGAGGTAGTATTTCATGCCTTTGCGGTTTGTTGCGGTTACTCTTCGTTCAGCAGGTCGGGGCGGAGCTGCCGGGTGCGCTGGTAGGACTGTTCCTCCTGCCAGCGGGCGATCTGGGCGAAGTTGCCCGAAAGCAGGACGTCGGGGACCCGCCAGCCGCGGAATTCGGCGGGGCGGGTGTAGACCGGAGGCGCCAGCAGGTTGTCCTGAAAGCTGTCCGTGAGGGCCGAGGCTTCGTCGCCGATGGCGCCCGGAATGATGCGCACGACCGAATCGGCGATGATGCAGGCCGCCAGCTCGCCGCCCGTCAGCACGTAGTCGCCGATCGAGATCTCGCGCGTTACGAGGTGCTCGCGGATGCGGTGGTCGATACCCTTGTAATGGCCGCAGAGGATGATGATGTTTTCCAGTGTCGAGAGGCGGTTGGCCTCGTGCTGGTCGTAGCGGATGCCGTCGGGCGAGGTGTAGATGATTTCGTCGTACGGCCGTTCCGACTGGAGCTTCTCGACCAGTTCGAAGACCGGTTCGCACTTCATAACCCTGTCTCTTATACACATCTGACGCT
>OJOC01000500.1_pt1 | contig 11453 bp, 9 predicted proteins | sample 1598151 | NCBI WGS metagenome assembly OJOC01 (sample SAMN03922459, study PRJEB24848) | human gut metagenome | isolation source: stool sample | host: Homo sapiens | place: Germany | collected 2009-11 | reverse complement strand
TTGTGTTCCGTGCGGCATAACAACCAATCCGGGCGGGGTGTCAAAGCCCTGCCCGTTAAAAACAACCAAGCGATGAAACGTAAAAGCATTTATAAAATCCTTTGGCGGGTGTTGCTGTTCTGCCTTGCATGGCGGTTCACCAGCGTAGCCGGAGCAGGCACGGCGATAACGGCGTATATCGTATTTCGTGCCGACTGTTTCCTGCTCCGGGTCTGCTTTTCAGTTCTTTATGCGCTGGGCGTGGCTCTGCTTTTCCTGTTATTCTCTTGCTGATTTCGTGAAATAATAAAGAAAATGCGTACATGAAGATACTAATTAAGAATTCTTATTTTGAGCATCAATTAACACTGATTCGATATTATTTTTAATAATATTTTTATTAAAATATTTGATGGCATTAGGGCAGGTAGGGTCTGTACAATGACCGCCTATCATTCTTAAAGGAACATTTCCATGCTTGGTGCAGAATATCTGAATGTTATAGGCAAATGGATTATTGTTATATAGAGAGCCAATACCAACATCCCATGTGACTTTAATCCCATCTTCTTCATCAGTATACGAATTTATTTTTTTAAGTGATTCTTCTTTCTTTTTTGCAATATGACATTTACCCATTTTGAATATTAATTTTAAAATATAGGTTATTGCTATAATCAATATTAAAAACACAACTATATTTAAAAAACTAAACTGGGGTTTAATAAGCCATATCCAATTTTCTTTTAATATGAATTTTTCCCAAGGTATTAATCCTAATAACCATTGAACAGGTTGAACAAGTATTCCTGAAAACCCGATAGCTATTATCCAGCTTAAAACTTTCTTCATTATATATAAATTTTTTTGAACATTTATTCAATGCAACCACAATCTATTTATTGGTATTTTTCAGTATATCCAAGCGGATTTTTTTAAATTGCTCTGCAAACTCCTCAGCAGATTTACGACTTTTGACAACCTCTACTGTCTCTCTGTTGTATTCTGCTTTCTTAGACCAATTAAAAGAGCCATGTATTACTTTCTCTAAATCTATAATACAGAATTTATGGTGCATAAGATTATTATTATAAGCTCCAAATTTAGGATAGCATAATATATTTAGGGATGATTTATATTGTTCGTACTTACTTTTATTAATCTCATCATCAATTATAATTATTCTAATGTTTAATCCATCTTTTCTTTTTTGAATTAATAAATTATAAATTTCATCTAATGTAAACCAAGCGACTGCTATCCAAATTAAAAATTTAGCATCAGTTGCAGTAACTTACAAGGTTTGTAAAACTTGAACTCATCTTGAATCATTTTACAAATCTTTATCACTAATTGAGTCTAATATATTTTTCATGCGCTTGCTCACATTTTCCAATATATCAGTGTATTTATTGTAATTTCCATGTATATTATTGACTTGTCGACATATCTTTTTCTTGTTTTTTATCCAGACCTTATTTAATAGGTCTATATATATTTGATACTCGTTTTCCGGATGTAAATATTGAACTTCTTCCATTAGATAGGAACATCTATTACTATTTATAGGATGGTTATTAGGAGTCGGAATCAAATTTGCCTCTTCTAACCAAGAATAAATAAGAAAAAAGAAAATAGGTGCAAAAAGTAATAACATCTGATTTTTATCTGTTAGGTAAATATGATACAATACGTGTACTGCAAAAATATCAGCCACAATTTCTTCATCATTTTTCATTTTATTTCTAATATTAGGAGAAGGTTTTTTGCTGAAAGGCCATACGAGTTCTTCTATACTATCAATATAAGCATGTCCCATTTCATGAAGAATTATAAATATTTCAATTCCTGATAACAGAGACTCGTCTTCAGGGATTAGATTAAAAAAGCTAAATGCTTTTGCATGATTATTAGTAAGTAGTCCAATTGTCGTTCTTCTAAATTGTCGATGCATTCTCCATCTAATTATATTCCATAAATTGGAATTAGTTTGTTGCTCTATTATAAAAGGCTGCAAACATCTGCAAAAGACATGCGCAAAATAACAAGTTCCCGATGTAATAGAAATTCGTTTATCCATACCAAACCATGATGCATAGTCTGCATTTACAATACTCCATCCTGAAACATCATTAATTCCATCTATTGGAATGATAATTTTCAAGCTATCCAATGTTTTGCAAATAATGTTATATTCTTCATCTAATATTGTTTGATAATGAGGTAAAGGTAATATCTTTTTAAAATAGTAATATAAACAAATTTCGGTGTTAAGTTTTATTATCCAGCGAAAGAATGAATTGTTAGGAAAATGCTTTACTAAAAACAATATAACTCTATTGTGACGATAAAATAGAAACTTAAAATCCTTAATGATATTTTTTTTCAAACTTGGTTGTTGAGTTATTGCTGTAGATATTCTATTAGTAATAATATGTAATTTATTCATAAGGCTTTTCTCTTTAATTATGATATATTTGGATACAAATTTAAGATAATAATATCAAGACTAGAATATTTTGAGTATTTTTAGTGCAAGGTGCAAGTATATATCTATATATAGCTTGCACCTTGCACTAACCGCAGAATATTTATTTTCAATGATTTGCATTTATCAAAAGAAAGCCGTATCTTTGAACCGTAGTTTTAGGCAGACAACGAACAGCCAAAAGGTGACAGAAAAGCGTTATTCTTGTAACCTAAGTTGTACCCCCTAAGGCTTTGACATGATGATAAGAAATTGAATTTCAAGGATATTGGGGAGTCGGTTCATAACCCTGTCTCTCCGCAGAGCTCCAAAGACAAAAAGGATTCAAAGTATGACAAATCCCGTAAAACCTTGATTTTACGGGATTTTTTATTTCTCTTCTCGGACATCTATCAGTAATTTGGGTTATATAATCAGTAATCTGGATACCTATGTAATAATAATACCCGCTACTTTTGTATCGCTATAACAATTGGATTTATATGTTTCAACTAAATAATATATCGTATGAAAAGATTGGTGTTGTTTATGATGGCAGTTATGCTGTTGTCTATTACTGTTAACGCACAGAAAAAAGGTGGTAAGACACTGGTAGCTTATTTCTCGGCAACGGGAACAACGGCAAGGGCTGCCAAGTTGGTGGCAGAAGCTGTTGATGGGACCTTCTACGAAATACAGCCTGCGAAAAAGTACACGGCTGCTGATTTGGACTGGCACGACAAAGCTTCGCGCAGCAGTGTGGAGATGTCGGATTCCAAATCACGTCCTGCATTGTATTCTAAATTGGGAAGTCTCGCGGAGTATGATACCATTTATATAGGTTTTCCTATTTGGTGGAATTTGGCTCCAAGAATCATCAATACATTTATAGAAAGCGGTGATTTTGCAGGTAAAACGGTTATTCCATTCGCCACTTCGGGAAGCAGCAGTATTTCTAATGCAGAAAAGGAATTGCAGACGAATTACCCCGGCATAAACTGGGGAAAAGGCAGGCTGCTGAATGGAGCGAGCCGGGAAACTGTCAAGCAATGGATTAAGAAATGAATTTCCAACCGAAACTTAAAGAAGTAGAGATGAAGAACATGGTAAAAAACATATGTGCGGCGATGGTTATTAGCCTTTGTGCTGCAGGACATTTGTCTGCAACAGAAAATAATCCTAATAATGATAATAAATTTATGGAAGAGAATTTGAATCTGACTCAAGAGTGGGACAAGACATTCCCACAGAGTGATAAAGTAGACCATAAAAAGATAACTTTCCACAACCGTTACGGCATTACACTTGCCGCCGATTTGTATGTACCCAAGAATGTGACGGGTAAATTGCCTGCCATTGCCATCAGTGGCCCATTTGGTGCCGTGAAGGAACAAGCTTCGGGCTTGTATGCGCAGACATTGGCAGAACGTGGATTCCTGACGATTGCTTTCGATCCATCCTATACGGGAGAAAGTAGCGGCCAGCCCCGTTATGTGGCTTCGCCGGACATCAATACGGAAGATTTCAGTGCAGCGGTCGATTATCTTTCCACCCGTGACGATGTAGATGCAGAGCGCATCGGCATTCTCGGTATTTGTGGATGGGGAGGCATGGCGCTTAATGCAGCGGCTATCGATACTCGCATCAAGGCTACAGTTACGGTAACCATGTACGACATGAGCCGGGTCAATGCTAACGGTTATTTCGATTCTATGAATGCCGATGCACGGCATGAATTGCGGCGCCAGCTTAATGCTCAGCGTACGGAGGATTATAGAAACGGTACATTTGCTCTTGGAGGAGGTGTAGTAGACCCGTTGCCTGCCGATGCTCCACAATTTGTGAAGGACTACCATGCCTATTATAAAACACCGCGCGGCTATCATAAGCGGTCACTCAACTCTAACCACGGATGGAACAAGACTTCACCGCTTTCGTTCATCAATATGCCTATCCTTTCATATAGTGATGAAATCCGTAGTGCAGTGTTGATGCTGCACGGTGAGAAGGCCCATTCACGTTATTTCAGTGAAGATGCTTTTAAAAAGTTGCAGGGTGATAATAAGGAACTGCTGATTATTCCCGGTGCAAACCATGTAGACTTGTATGACAATATAGAGGTAATTCCATTCGGCAAAATAGAGAGATTCTTCAATGAAAATCTTCGATGACCGCCTTTAATGTGTTAGGAACCGGACGTACTTTTCTTTAGCCTGGTTCAGCAACTCCTCTTTCAGGCAGATGTCTTTCCGGAAAAGCGAATGCTCCGGGAAGATTTCTTTTTTCTTGGACGCCTTGTTCCAATTTCCTACTACATGCCCCTTATAGAGAAGTACCGGAAAGAACAATCCGTTGTTGGTGAAAGCTTTGGAATAGTCCTCTTTGGGTAGGACGTCCGTCCGGTCCTTGTATCCTATCAGGTATTCGTCGTAGGAGGGAAGAAGGTGCAGGTTGCCGGTCGCCTTTCCAGATGTCCGGCAGGAGTCATGGATGTACCATGTCTGGCTGTTCCATTGTTCGGACATCAGTTCCGGTTCTATCAGAGAAATAGATTGCCTTGCTTCCGTTAAAGGCAAACCGGACCACCAGGAGAAGTCTTGCAGGGTAGCGGGGGCATGGCTGCGGAAATAGGCTGTAGCCAGACGGGCCAGCGCTTCTTCTTTCGTCAGTTCGGGGGTAGGTGGAACTCTTTCGTCCAGAAGGGCATAGGTGTGTTGTCGTCCACGGCATTCTCCGCTACACACAATACCTTCGACTTCGGCACGCGACATAAAGCGGGTCATGTGGTAGTTGTCTGCAAGCAGTCCCGAACGTTCAAAATGTTCCGCAATCTCTTGTTTCGTCAGGCTTCGCTTCCCGCTGAGGATATTCCCGAGTACGGTATGGCTTCTGTCATATTGCTGTTCCGTGATTTCCAGACCATGTCCTTTTGCATAAGAATCATTGGCGGATTTGATGCGTTGTGCAGAGAGTTTCAGCATCCAACGAATGTCTTCTGCTGCTACCAGGTGCCATGTGGGACGCATTATGTGGGTTCTCAGTATTTCCCCTTGATGCAGGGCTTTTTCCACGGCTTGAATTCCCGGTGACTTCAGCCGCATACCTACGGCCCATTTCACCATTGTATAGTCTTGTGCCTGCATGGCGCCCATCCAGGAGACCAGCTCTTTCGGGTGGCCGAAGAGTGGAGTGGACAGTTGCTGGTTCTGTAAGCGTATTTCAGGGATTCTCATGTCGGTATGGTATTCGTTTGTATCAATAGGAATCGCAAAGATAAGAAAAGCAGGTCATCGCAGGGTATATTGTGTCCGCAATTATATTCTTTTGTTTCTTTTAACAGCTACTAATATAGCTATCTTTTATTTTTGCAACGCACAAATTGGGAAAATATTCATAATTAAATAACCATAAGAACTTTTTTATGACTATGAGAACAAATTGTATTTTATTGTTAGTTATTTTGTTGGGAGCCTTTCCCTTAAGTGTACATGCCGATGAATCTGGAAGCATAATTCTGTACACTCCTTACACAAAAATTTCCGTGACGCCCGGAGCGTCCATTGATTACAGCATTGATTTGATTAACAACACGGACGGGGTTACAAATGCAAATCTCTCGGTCAGCGGATTGCCGGGCAGTTGGAAGCATGAAATCAAGTCAGGCGGCTGGACCCTCAGCCAGCTTTCTGTACTGCCCCAGGAAAAGAAAACGTTCAATTTGAAAGTGGAAGTTCCTCTAAAAGTAAATAAAGGAAGTTATCATTTCACAGTATTTGCCGGGGAAACCAAACTGCCGCTGGAGGTGGTCGTGGCCCAGAAAGGAACTTACCAGACCGAGTTCACTACCGACCAGCCCAATATGCAGGGCAATTCCAAGTCCACCTTTACCTTCAATGCCACTTTGAAAAACCAGACGGCCGACCAGCAGCTGTATGCGCTGATGGCCAATGCCCCCAGAGGCTGGAGTGTCGTGTTCAAGCCTAACTATAAGCAGGCCACTTCTGCCCAGGTGGAAGCGAACAGTAGCCAGAATGTGAGTATAGAGATTGTCCCTCCCGCCAATGTGGAAGCCGGCAATTACAAGATTCCGGTACGTGCGGCTACCGGTACGACTTCTGCCGACTTGGAGCTGGAAGTTGTTGTCACGGGTTCCTACGAGATGGAATTGTCCACGCCCAGAGGATTGTTGAGTACCGAAATCACAGCGGGAGATGTGAAGCGTATCGAGTTGGTGGTCCGGAATACCGGCTCTTCATTGTTGAAAGATATCCAGCTTTCTGCCAATAAGCCCGTGGACTGGGAAGTGTCTTTTGAGCCTTCGAAGATTGATATGCTGAAGGCGGGGGAAACGGCCAATGTCGTAGCTACCATGAAAGCATCCAAAAAGGCATTGCCCGGAGATTATGTGGCTACCATGACGGCCAAAACTCCTGAAGTGAATACAGACGCCCAATTCCGCATTGCCGTGAAAACCCCGATGATATGGGGATGGGTGGGCGTTTTGATAATAATCGTTGCCATAGGTGCCGTATGCTATCTGTTCCGTAAATATGGAAGGAGGTGAGCATGGACGAGCGAGTGATTGCATTGACAGACTTGACCAAGCAGTATGGGCGCTTCACTGCCGTAGACCGCATTTGCTTGACTATCCGTAAAGGGGAGATTTTCGGATTATTGGGGCCAAACGGCGCCGGCAAGTCAACTACCATCCTGATGATGCTGGGACTGACGGAACCCACTTCCGGCTCTGTGGAGATTTGCGGTATCGACTCTACCAGGCATCCTATCGAGGTAAAGCGGAAGATAGGCTATCTGCCCGAAGATGTGGGGTTTTATGATGACATGACCGGTCCGGAAAACCTTATATATACTGCGCGTCTCAATGGCATTTCGGATGCCGAAGCGAAAGTCAAGGCGCTGGAGCTGATGGAGCATGTGGGGCTTGCCGGACAGATGAAAAAGAAGACCGGGAAATATTCGCGCGGTATGCGCCAGCGATTGGGACTGGCGGACGTGCTTATCAAAAATCCGGAAATTATAATCCTGGATGAACCTACTTCGGGAATAGACCCTGCCGGTGTTCAGGAGTTCATCGAGCTCATTAGGCAGTTGAGCCGGAAGGAGGGACTGACCGTCTTGTTCTCTTCCCACCACCTGGACCAGGTGCAGAAAGTTTGCGACCGCGTGGGACTGTTCAACAGTGGGAAGCTGGTCACCTTGATTGATATGTCTGATTTGAAGGACAAGCATCAAGAATTATCTGATATTTATAGCCATTATATGGAGGAAGGAGGAGAAAGGCATGAATAAAGTCAATTATCCTTTTTGGGTAGTCGTTAACAAGGAAATATCCGACCATGTGAAAAGTTGGCGGTTCATTATCTTGATGGGAATCATTTTGCTTACGTGCATGGGCTCACTCTATACCTCGCTTACCAACATAGGTGCCGCCATCAAGCCCAATGACCCGGACGGTTCGTTCCTTTTCTTGAAGTTATTCACAGCCTCGGATGGCACATTGCCTTCTTTTGTGCAGTTTATCAACTTTCTGGGGCCGTTGTTGGGGATTGCGCTGGGATTCGATGCTATAAATTCGGAACAGAACAAGGGGACGTTGAGCCGTATGCTGTCACAGCCTGTTCATCGTGATTGCATTATCAATGCCAAGTTCGTGGCTGCATTGATTGTGATAGGTATCATGCTGTTTGTACTGGGATTCCTCGTAATGGGCTGCGGGTTGATAGCGATAGGCATTCCTCCCACAGCAGAAGAATTTTGGAGGATTGTATTCTTTCTCATAATCAGTGTGTTCTATGTGGCATTCTGGCTGAATCTGGCCATTCTGTTTTCGCTTTGCTTCCGTCAGGCGGCCACCTCGGCATTGGCTTCGGTGGCGGTATGGTTGTTTTTCAGCGTGTTCTATACGATGATTGTCAATCTGGTTGCCAAGGCATTGAGCCCTTCGCAGCTGGCATCTCCTTATCAGATAGTCAGTTACCAGAAATTTATTCTCGGTCTGATGCGTCTGGCACCTAGCGAACTGTTCAATGAGGCGACCACAACGCTGCTGATGCCTTCCGTCAGAAGTTTGGGGCCGCTTACTATGGAGCAGGTTCAGGGGGCCATTCCCAGTCCGCTGCCATTGGGACAGAGTCTTTTGGTGGTGTGGCCGCAGCTCACCGGACTGATTGCAGCTACTGTCATCTGTTTTGCTCTTTCGTATGTCATATTCATGAGACGGGAAGTCAGATCACGGTAATGATAAGTATGTTTTATTGAGTGTTGAAAGTCCGTTCCGGCATTGGTTGCTTGAACGGACTTTTAATATTATTTGCCCGAACATTTGGTAATTCCAAAAACTTCCCTTACTTTTGCGCCCCGAACAAGGAGAGGTGCTCGAGTGGTTGAAGAGGCACGCCTGGAAAGCGTGTATACCCCTAAAGGGTATCGGGGGTTCGAATCCCCCTCTCTCCGCAACAGTTCTGAATAAGATGGAAAACTAGCGGGTAAAGGTCTACAAATCTATGATTTGTAGACCTTTTTTGCTTGTACTCCGTTTGCTTTGAAAGACTTGGAAACTATGTCTTTGTAAATTAATTATAGATAATGAAAGCTGGATGACATCTCCTTTCATAATAAGGCGATGGGATAATGCATTGCCACTGCAAAGCAAGTGCATGCTTTTTGCAGTGCTACTGCATTCAGCTTTGCAGTGGCGCTGCAACACATATGCAGTGTCACTGCAGCATATATGCAGTAGCGCTGCAACACGTTTGCAGTCACACTGCAGCAGATGTGCAGCGACGCTGACCCGGTAGGTGTGTACGGGATTGTATCATGTTTCGTTAAGAAGATATTATAAAGTATCCTTTGAATGTCGTATTTTTGTCTATCCGTAATTTAGAGTAGTCAAAGAAAACTATGAAACACACTCGTATGAAACTAAAAACAGCGGTAAAGAACCTTCATGAAGGCTGGAAATTCCGGCAGGCGAGACTGACCAATTGGTATCCGGCTACAGTTCCGGGAGTAGTCCACACGGACTTACTGCAGAACAAGATTATTGAAGACCCGTTTTTCCGGTTGAACGAACGGGGATTGCAATGGATTGACAAGGAAGACTGGGTTTATGAAACTTGCTTTACTCTTGCTGCCGACATGATGCGGAAAGAGAATATGGAGCTTGTGTTCGAGGGGCTGGATACTTACGCTGACGTTTATTTGAATGATGAATGTATACTGAAAGCGGACAATATGTTTCGCCGCTGGTCTATCCCCGTTAGGCAGTACATCAGGGAGGAGAATAATATATTGAAGGTGTACTTCCATTCGCCGGTAAAGATAGACGTCCCCAAATGGGATGCACTTCCTTACCAGTATCCGGCATCCAATGACCAGTCTGAAAACGGAGGCTTGTTCAACAAGAAGATAAGCATTTTTGCCCGTAAGGCGGGTTATCATTATGGCTGGGACTGGGGCCCACGTCTGGTTACCTCCGGCATCTGGCGTCCGGTGTATATCAGGGCTTGGAGCGATTTGAGAATCAACGATGTGTTTATCGAGCAGAAGGAAGTCGGTGCAGGCAGGGCCGTGATTGCCGGACATGTGGAGCTGGATGCCGATAAGGATATGGACGGAGTGCTGGTCACGATAACAGACGAGGCTACCGGAAGAGTGCTTGGCGAGTGGCAAGCGGATTTGAAGCGAGGCACCAATCGGGTGACCGTTGATTTCGTCCTTCACAAGCCGAAGCTGTGGTGGAGTAATGGACTGGGGGAGCCTTTCCTTTACCGTTTCCGTACGGATATCATTGCAGGCGGGGAATTGTTGGACTCTAAAACCGAAAGGGTGGGCATACGCTCTTTGAAGGTGGTGCATCAGCCGGATAAGGACGGGCATACTTTCTATATAGAGCTGAACGGGCGTCCGGTTTTTGCCAAAGGAGCCAATTACATCCCTTCGGATAACTTCCTGCCGCGCGTCACTCCCGAGAATTATAAAAGGACGATTCTCGATGCCGCCGGTGTAAACATGAATATGTTGCGTGTCTGGGGCGGAGGTATCTATGAGAACGATGTCTTCTATGATTTGTGTGATGAGCATGGAATTATGATTTGGCAGGACTTTATGTTTGCCTGCAGCATGTATCCGGCAGAAGGCGCCCTGCTCGATAATATCCATCAGGAGGCGGTGGACAATGTGAAACGTTTGCGCAATCATGCCTGCATTGCTTTGTGGTGTGGAAACAATGAATGCCAGGATGCCTGGCTGGGCTGGGGCTGGAAGTGCGAGATAGAACGGCAGAACAAGGAATATGCCGACAAGATTTGGGCACAGTACCGGCAGCAGTATCATGTCACCTTACCCGGGGTGGTCAGGGAGTATGCACCCGGAACCTTCTATTGGCCTTCTTCTCCGTTCGCATTCGAGGGAGAGATGTCCGGTACTACTGACGGGGACCGTCACTATTGGAGTGTCTGGCATGGTAAAGCACCCATTTCCGATTATGACAGCGAGAAATCCCGCTTTTTCAGCGAGTACGGCTTTCAGTCTTTTCCAGAGTTCGACTCCGTCAAGCGCTATGCTCCTTACCCCGAAGACTGGGATATACGTTCCGAGGTGATGATGTCCCATCAGCGTGGTGGCGACCATGCCAACGGGCTGATTGAGACTTACCTATTGAATGAATATAAAAAGCCGCGTGATTTCCGGGCATTCCTTTATATGAACCATGTGCTGCAGGGAGATGCCATCAAGACGGCCATCGAGTCGCACCGCCGCCAGATGCCGTATAATATGGGGACGCTTTTCTGGCAGCACAACGACTGTTGGCCCGTAGCTTCCTGGGCGAGCCGTGACTATTACGGACGCTGGAAGGCGCAGCACTATTATACTCGCAAGGTCTATGATGACATCCTGATTTCTCCGGTAGTGGAGGGGGATGATTTGAAAGTATATGCAGTGTCCGACCGCTTGGAGAATACTTCCGGCCGGCTGCAGCTCCAGG
>OJOC01000493.1_pt1 | contig 11619 bp, 8 predicted proteins | sample 1598151 | NCBI WGS metagenome assembly OJOC01 (sample SAMN03922459, study PRJEB24848) | human gut metagenome | isolation source: stool sample | host: Homo sapiens | place: Germany | collected 2009-11 | reverse complement strand
TTGTTCTGTTTCGTCTAACTCTGCCGTTGTCTCTTTTATTTGTAAAGTATAGGTTTGTCCGTTAATGCTTTGGTCGGTAAAGAGGGCTCCTCCTCTTTTTTCCAATCCGTTGAATGCCATACTTTCGTCCAATATAGATCCTGTTCCTTGAATACAGGATCTATATAATCTATTTCTGTTTCGTAGTAACCGTAATAGCCCGTTTTTATTTGTGTGATTTTGGCCAGATAATAATTGTTCTTTTCCGGAAATTCATCAAACGTGACTTCATAGTATATTTCAAAATAGTCGGAAATTGTTCCTTGATAAACTCCGTTACCTTTTTTAATTGTATGACTGGCGTTTTTTATAGCTACTTTCTTTGGTATGATATCTTCTGCCGTTACCGTACCATATTCGGGGGTGGATGCAACAATTTTTATCCGGTCTCCTTCTGCCGGGATTGTATTTGAAAGGAATAAGGTATCCGGCTGGTCTGGGTTCCGGGGATTATTCAGTGTTTTCCATTGCATGGTTTCTATGTATTGATTGTTGATATAGAGCTCCACATGGGCGTGAGGGAGATTGACATAAGGCTTCTTGTCTGGATAGAACCAGGTCCGGGTGATGGAGGCCATTACCACTGTGTCGGGGGATACTACACTGTTTATTACCATTTTGGGCGTAGTGCGATATTCGTCCAAATCTATTTTTCGATAACAGGAGGTAAGGAACACTCCTAGAAGTAATGTATATAGCAGATGTTTCATAATCATTTAAAATTTATAAGTGTAAGAAACTGATGGTATAATGGGAACTATGCCCAGGGTATAGAAGCAGTCGTTATTATACCACCATCCTTTGCGTATGCTGACGGGTGCCATGTAGGAATAGACATTGTAGATGCTGATATTCCATATTCCCATCCGGTTCTTTTTCTTTGGCCGGTAAATATTGATGCCCAAGTCGAGTCTGTGATAGGCGGGAAGTTGGAAATTATTACGTTCTGTATAATAGTCTAATCCGCCTGGATCTATATAAGGAGGAACCAGGCTGCCTCCCGGAAACGGATGTTGGGGAGAAACGGCCTGGTAGTTTTCGAAAGAAACCGTGAGCCGGTTACCGGTTGCGTAGGTCCAGCTTCCGGTCAACTCCAGTTTGGGCTTGATTTTCCAATTGGCTATTATATTGAATTTATGCCGGTTGTCGAATTTGGCAGGAAAACGCTTGCCTTTATTTATCTCAGTGAACTGTCTGTCATTCCAGCTTAGAGTATAGCCTGCCCATCCGGTTATTTTCCCTTTTTCTTTGCGGGCAATAAGTTCTACGCCGTAAGAACGTCCTTTTCCTTGAGTCAGTTTGTCTTCCCAGCTGGTGGAAGGAGGGAGAAACTGGTAGTTGTCTTTATAGTCCATCAGATGTTTCATCCATTTATAATATCCTTCTATGGAGAAAGAGTAGATTTTGTTGCCGGTGGTGTAATAAGCTCCTACAGCCAGTTGGTCGCTCTGCATCGGTTTCAGCTTGCGGCTGACCGGTATCCATGTGTCTGTGGGCAGGTTGATGTAGCTTTCATTGACTTGATGTACATATTGGCTCATCCGGGTATAAGAGGCTTTGAGGCTGAGTTGCGGATTGATCAGGAAACGACTGGAAAAACGGGGTTCCAGGGAAGTGTACGTTTTCCCGTCAATGGTGTATAGTCCGAGGTGAACCCCAGCGTTCAAACGTATTCTTTTGTTCATTTTCCAGTCTTCTTCCATATATATGCCTAATTCATGTGCAGGTAGGGCAGTGTCGTTGTTTTGTCTGGTCTGGGTGGTCATGCCATTGGAAAAATGCGATTTTTCGTCTACGGGATGAAAACGGTGGTAAATATAATGAGTGCCGAAATGCAACTGGTGGGAAGCATTGGGGCGGAAATCGAAATTGGCTCGTATGCTGAGGTCGTCAATGCGGTTCCGGGTTGAACTTTCCTGTGATACGTAGTTGGCTTCTGTTCCTTGGTAGTAGTCTCCTTTCAAGGTGGAAGAATAGTGGGTAAAGGCGGCATTCACATTACCGAAGAGTTGGTTGTTGAATACGTATGACCAGCCGGTAAATGCCATGATGTTTCCCCATCGCAGTCTGCCGGTGTTTCTGCTTTCATATCCGTTGTCACCTTCTCTTTTTTCTCCTCCTTTCAAAAAATCGTTTCCCCAGTAAAGACCGGCATATCCGCGGCTGCGGTCATTGAACTGGTGGTTGAGTTTAAAGTTCATGTCGGTAAAAGCGTATCGTGCCACTATTTGGGTTTCTCCTTTATTTCTGGTAGCGTTCCAGATGGCGATGGTTGGGGCTGAAAGCGCGTCAATCCATGAACGGCGTAATGCAAAGTTGAATGAGGTCCGGTCTTTGACCAACGGACCTTCCAGATTCAGGCTGCCTGAGGTCAGTCCCAGCATGGCGCTTCCGTGATATTCTTTCATGTTGCCATCCTTTGTATGGATATCGACTACGCTGGACAGTCTTCCTCCGTAACGGGCGGGGAAGGCGGACTTAAAGAATTCTACATCCTTTACGGCTTCGGCGTTGAAGGAGGAAAACAGACCGCCCACATGGTTGATCTGGTATAACGGATTCCCTTCTATCATATAAAGATTGTCGTCTCCATTACCACCCCGCACATACATTCCTGCCAATCCGGCTGTGCCTGCCGATACACCCGGCAAGGTCTGTAGGGTTTTTATAATATCAGCTTCTCCGAATAATACCGGGGTTTGTTGGATCAGGTCTTTGTTGAGACGGGTATGTCCCATATCGGATGTTTGGACTAATGGAGAAGAGGTATATTCTCCGGTCACTACCACTTCGGCTAATTGCTGGTGGCTGTTCAGCAGAACCGGAAGCAGCGTGTCTTGTTCCAATTGTGTGAATGAACGGTGGAAACTGTCATAACCTACATAGGAGATGTTCAGGTATACATCGTTTCCGGCTTCCAGAGTCAGACTGAAAAAGCCGTCGGCGTTGCTGGTTGTTCCTTGATGGCTTTTGGCATCATAGATGGAGGCGCCTATAAGGGACTCTGAGGAGGATTTGTCTCGTATGAAGCCGCTGATTACAATGTTTTTCTGTTTTTTCTTGAGGATGATGTATTTGCCTGATTGTATATATTCTACGGGCAGTTTTTGAAACAGAATGCGCAAACAGTGGGATAACGGCTGGGCGGTTATTGTTATATCTATCGGTAACAGATGTTTTGTTAAGGAGGACTCATACGAAAAGGTTACACCTGTCTGCCGGGTGATTTCTGCCAAAACTTTACGGATGGGGGTTTGTTTCATATCTAATGTTACGAGGGGCTCATCATGTTCTGTTCCTTTTGCCTCAATACAAATGTGCATGAGGCAAAGGAGCAGAAGAAAAGAAAATTTAGAATGGAATTGCATCATTGGGTTATGTCTAGTTTCGTATCTAGTGTTTGGTTTATGATTTCAATTATGTCTTCTATCGGAGTATTGTCAAAGGTCGTGGTCAGATAGTACTCTTTTTGTGGAATTCCGCCGATATGGACCTTATAGACTTCTTCTAATTCTTTTACTACCTTTTTCAAGGGGGCTTCATTATAAACAAACACGTGGGTCTTCCATGCAAAAGTGTTGGGGTCACTTTGTTTGTTTATTTGCATTTGTCCTTTTTGGTTAATGAAGGCATACATGCCTTTTGTCAGGATAGCCTCTTTTTGTTCTTTGTTATAAAAACGGACTTTTCCAGACTCTACGGTTGCCGAAGTCTGATTTGCATTTGCCGTTACTTGGAATTGTGTACCCAGTACTTGTATGTTTGCCAGTTCGGTCTGTACCCTGAAAGGACATTGTTCTTGATGTGTGACTGAAAAATATGCTTTTCCATTTAAAGTGACGTTCCTGTTTTTTTTGCCGTATGCCAAGCGGTCATACTGTAAGGCCGAATTCTCTGCCAGCGTAATATGGCTGTTATCCGGAAGCGTGACTTCTTTGACAGCGTGTGCGGATGAGGCAATGACAATCCAGTCTTGCCTGTCGTATATCCACCACCAACTGAACCCGGCTATCAGGAAAGTGACAGCAGCGATAGTTATCAGTCTATATAATAAGATAGAGTTATTTCTTTGTTTGCCGATACCTAGTTTTTGCCAGGCTTGTGTCGTGTCCAGCCTGTTTTCCCGATAGAACCGGGCTACAAAACGAATATCTTTCTCTTCTTTCTCCATGCGATCTTCTTTCTTTTTATTGTTAAGACAGGGAAAAGACAAAATCCCCCTATTCGCTTGCCGATTTTTTTATCCGAAGAAAAAAGTATATATTTTAATGGCTGTTTCTCGTAATGTTTTCAGTGCCTTACTGATTTGATGTTCGACAGTTTTTATAGAAATACCCAGTTCGGTGGCAATTTCCTGATAAGTAAGGCCGTCACGTTTGGAAAGCAGAAAGATCTTTTTCCGTTCGGTAGGAAGGTGGTCGATGGCTGTCCATAAACGCGCGTCACGTTCTGACCGGATGATGCGTTCTTCTTCTGTTAAATCTTCCAAGTCTGTCAGTTCGGTTGTTTCACAGTGTGTTTGTCGGTTGGTTATCAGTGTGAGTGAGCGGTTACGTACAGTTTGGTACATATAAGCTTTCAGGTTTTGAATAGATGTGCCTCCGACAAGCTTCTCCCATACATCAGAGAAGGCTTGTTGGACGATGTCTTCTGCGTCATCCAGATTTTCAGTATAGCGCAGGGCATACATATTCAGCGGACGGTAAAGACAGCGAAATTGGTATTCAAATTCCTTGGGTGATAATTGCATCCTGTGTTTTATTCTTTTTTGGAAAGCAAACTTACGGCTTTTCTTTTATTTGCCAAGCAACAAGAGATGAAAAAGTCTTTAATTTCATTTAGTAATGATAACAATTCGGGTGCGGGAGGTCATTGTATCGGCTTTTCGGAGGTAGTCATAAAATAGGGCAAACCTCACGGTCTGCCCTATCCGAAACTTTAATATGGAATACCTATTGAAACAAAAATCACAGTCTTTACCTTAAAATATTGCCTTTAAAAGTTTCCTTTATCAGCATTATCCCACCAAAGATGTGTACCGCCTTTGTCGCCGGAAATACCGAATTTGCTGGAATTTTCTTCGTCCAGAAGCTTGATTCCGCCTTCTACTCCCTTAGCGTTGGCATCATAAGCCTGGCTGCTATAAATTACGCGGCGCACACCTTCTTCTGTGTTTACGGCTCCATTACTTTCATTGACGAATGCAGGGAAGAAGCGTGGATAGCCGGTGCGGCGTTGTTCTGCCCAGCCTTCGGTGGATAGAGGGAATAGGGCGAGCCATTTTTGGGTGATGATTCTTTCCAGCTTTTCTTCGTTGCTTGCGCTCTCATCCCATTTTACACTTAATTTATTTACAGCCGGAGTGCTTAATTCGGCTTTGATGGGATCTGTATAGTCTATTTGGGTGCTTGTTCCGTTGATGTAGGCGTCTACTGCTCCTTCCGGATATTCTTTGATTCCGGCATAAGCCCCCCGATAAGCTAATTCATTAGTCATGGAAACACGGATTCCATTTTCATATAGGTTCTTTACACTTTCACTGCCAATATCCCATCTTAATTTTGCTTCAGCCAGTAGGAAATAGGCTTCCGCTGCTTTCATGATGGGCAGTGGCATGGAATAAGAGGAACCGTTGTTTCCTTGAATCCAACCGGAGAAGTTACCCCAACTGTTTGGTTTGGCAGGCAGGCCACTGGCAAAACGGATACCCAGGTATTGACTATTGGCAGCTACTGTGGTAGTACCGGCTTCGTTTTTGATATCTCCGGTATTCAGGGTCATATATAACGGTTGGCGCGGATCTTTGGTTCCACTCATAATAGTTACCAGATTGGCATTGAATCCACAATCACCCCAATTGAACATCAGCCACATTTCATTCTCAAGACTTTTATCGATCAGAATATCCTTGTTGACTGTTGCCAAAGTGTTTTGGGCAGCCTCGGTAGCGATTGCCTTAAGGTTCATTCCGGCGTTGCCGGCTTCGGTTTCCCGTTTGGACAGGCGTAACGCCATGCGTAGTTTCATCGTATTGGCTATTTTTACCCATAGGTCTTTGTCGCCGTTGCACCAACAGTCAAAGGATTTCAATTTGGCTATTTCATCTGCTCCCATGGCACTGATGTCAGTAATGGCTGTACTCAGATCTTCAAGCATGGCTTTATACAGGTCTTTCTGGCTGTCGAACTCGAAATACACTTCGTTTTCTCCCGATAGGATGGAGCTGTAAGGTATCGGTCCGTAGGCATCTGTGGTCATCAATGTTCCGTAAGCCTGTACGATACGCATCACGCCTGACAGGCCTCTTTCACCACTGGCGTCACATTGTGCGATGATGCGGCGGGTGTTATTGAAAATATGGAGATAATAGTTTTCGTACATACCACCGCTATGTCCCCGGTTCTCTCCCATATCACCATTGGTGAAGTTACCGTTGGGAGTCATAAAATAACCTCCATAAAGGTCAATAGTCAGGTTGGTCCAAAACTGGAACATATTTTGCTGAGGAGGATAACAGTAGGTCATCGGTTCGGTACATTGTGCGGCAAAAGGAAGGTCTGCCGGATCTACCTGTATGTTACTGGTATTCAATTTCTCGAAGTCGTCTGTACAGGAAGAAAAGATATTTCCTGTAGTCATGGGGATTGCCATTAAGAAGGCGTATGTTAATATCTTATTCCGTTTCATAGTTTCAAGCATTAGAAGTTAAGTTTTAAATTAAGACCAAAGCTGCGTGAGGTAGGTAGTGCAAACATATCTACACCTTGTATTCCATTACCTGTACCTGCCGATACATCCGGATCCATCGGGGCGTCTTTATGGAAGAAAAACAGGTTGCGGCCGATGATGGCTGCTGTCAGGTTCTTGCCTGCACCCAGCAAGTTACGGAAGGTATAACCGAAAGTCACTTCACGAAGACGTATATTGGTAGCATCATAAACATAGTTTTCCACAGCGTATGGACTGTTGAAGTTGTTGTTACCGGTGGTACGATAGTACTTGTCGGCATCAAATTTTACTCCGTCCACTGTAATACCGCCGGCATCACGGGCTTCACCTGAACGTTTCGATACGCCCCATCCGTCCAAGGCGGCTTCGGTCATACTAATCACTTTTCCACCGAATTTAGCATCAATCAGGAACGATAGTGAGAAGTCTTTGTAGCGGAATGTGTTTGTCCATCCCATATTTACTTTGGCATTCATATTGCCTGCGTATTCCAGTTCGTCCATAGAATCACCACTTACGATAGGCTCTCCTTTTTCGTTTTGCAAGGGTTTGCCGTTTTCATCACGCATCAGATGACGTACATACAGATCTCCGTAGTGGCCGCCTTCTTTCAATATAACTTTTGCACCTCCGAAATCGGTCAATGTCAGTCCGTTGGGAAGGTCATCTACCAATTCTTTGATTTTATTATCATTATAAGAGAAGTTCAGGTTGGTACTCCAGCTGAAGTTGTCAGTGAACTGCTCGTACCATCCGATATTGAATTCAAAGCCTTTGTTTTCTACATTACCGGCGTTTACATAACGGTTTCTCAAGCCTGATTCGTAAGGAGCCGCAACGGAGAAGAACTGATTTTTAGTGTTGGTTTTATAATAAGTCAGGTTGATATTCAGTCGGTTCTGTAAGAATGTACCGTCAAAACCAATTTCTAAAGAATGGGTTTTTTCCGGCTTCAATGTTCTGAATGGAGCTTTGTCGGGGGGAGTGATGGCACCTTGAGAACCTAGAGAATAGAGCAGATTACTCATGAATACAGGTACGTCATTACCTACGATAGAATAGCTTGCACGGAATTTGAACAAATCAATGTTCTTACCCATATCTACAAATTTGTTCAGCAGGACACTACCTCCAAAAGAGGGATAAAAGAATGAACAGCTTTCTGTGAAAGCCAATGCCGAAGACCAGTCATTACGTGCTGATATATCAAGGAATATGCCTTCACGGTAACCGAGTTGTGCGGTGGCGAATACTGAGTTCAGCCGTTTTTGGGTCATCCAGTTGTCATCTTTGCCCACGGTGGACATATTGCCATAATAGTTGTTCGGAGTAAAGATGTTCGGATAAAAAATGTTTCCGGAACCGGGCTGTGAGAACTGGGAACCCTCGCCCCATAGGTCTACATGAGAGGTTTTGGTTTTTGTAAAACTGGAACCTGCGGTAGCGGATAGAGAAAAATCATTGAATGTATGGTTGTAGCTTACTAAAACATCGCCATAAAGTTGGTCGCTGAAATAGCGGTTGTCTTTCATGCGTCCCATCGGATAAAGGTTTCCTACGCTGGATGCGTAAGCATTGTGTACCCAGTGTTCTTCTCCTCTTTCGTAACGCATACGTCCTTGGATATTCAGATCCGGAGTAATGTTCCATTTGATGCTTCCGCCGAATTCATAGCGGTTACGGTCGGTGATAGGGGTCTGTCTGTTCAACATCCAATATGGATTACCGAATTGCTGTTGTTGTGTATTTGTCCAGTTTTGGACATAGCAGCCTCTTGCGGGATCATATACCTCGAAGTTCTCTTTATAGCCATTCCAGTCTTCTCCTCTAGGGAAGAGATAAACACCGGTCAGCGGATTCCATAAGTAACCGGCAGCTGCCTGATTGGTGATGTGCTGGTTGGTAAACTTGGCCGTGAAATCAATATGAATGTCTTTCAGAATATTGAAACCTACTTTTGAATTCAAATTGTGGCTTCGGTAGTCATTCTGGGGAGTGATGCCTTGTGAATAGACATTGGCATAGGAAAAATAAGATTGGATATTTTCATTGCCTCCGCTTAAGGAGATGGAGTTATTCGTTGTAAATCCGGTACGGAAGAATTTTTTTGCATAGTTTGGAGCTTTGCTGCTTAGTTTCTCACCCCAGCTGAAAGTACCGTTGTCGCTCATTCCATAAGTAGTCTGGAATTCGGGTAGCACCATTGGGCTCTCCATCGTGGTGTTGCTGGATACATTAACGGAAACTTTACCCGACTGTGCTGATTTGGTGGTAATCATAATGGCGCCATTGGCTGCTACCGCACCATAAAGCGCTGCTGCCGATGCACCTTTCAGCAAAGTGATTTGGGCGATGTCGTCCGGATTGATTGTAGACATGGCGTCACCACCGTCTCGCTGGCCTCCGTAGTTGCTGTCTACTTGTGAGTTGGTGATATTCATCATGACAGGAACTCCGTCTACTACTACTAACGGTTGGTTGTTACCGCTGATGGACTTATTGCCACGGAACAGAATCTTGGAAGAACCGCCGGCTCCGGTTGAGTTCGGTGTGATCATCATACCGGCACTTTTACCTTGCAGGGAGTTAATCATATTGACGCTCTTGATGTCATTAACGTCTTTACCTCCTACTGTTTGCGCAGAATAGGTCAGTGTTTCGGATTGGCGTTTAATACCCATTGCCGTTACTACGACTTCACCCAGTGTTTCTGTATCCGATGCCATTTTTACGTTGATTACTGTACGTCCGTTTACAGGTTCCTCTATGGTTTTCATACTTAAATAGGAGAATACCAGAATGTCTTTGTCACCGGCTTGCAGGGTATACTTTCCGTCGAGGTCGGTCACTGTTCCGATAGTTGTACCTTTAATTAATACGTTTGCGCCGATCAGAGGTTCGTTAGCGTCTTTATCTATTACAGTACCGCTGACTGTATGCGTTTGTGCATACAATGCTGTTACAAACACTCCCAATAGGAATGTCAGGAAAAAAGTAAAAATTCGTCTCATAAGGTTAGATTTTGAGGTTCGTTCTTAATTAGATTTTTGTTTTCAGATTAAATAATAGGTTTGTTGATAATTGGGCATGTTTACCCAATAGGTTTGATTTGATAGTTTTTCGCATAGGCATTCAGTTTAAGGTTAACTTATCAAGGTTTATTTATTAAGGTTTCTGTTAATCTCTCTTTAAGTCGGTCAACATTATTAATACAAATATCATAACCGGGTTACTAAACAAAAACTTATATTTTTTGTATTTTATCTCATTCTTGTTTTCTTATTTTGAAATAAATACTTATGTTTGTGTAACCTTAAATTAAAAATGACCTATGAACCTTAATGATAACCGCTTAATTATTAAAACCTTGAAGTCGGGAGATCAAAAAGTATTTTCCCTGGTTTATGCTTCTTATTACAAGCCGCTATGTTTGTTTTGTTCCTCGTATGTTTCTCTTGAAGAGGCTGAAGAGATAGTGCAGGATTTGATGATGTATGTGTGGGAAAAACGTGAGTTGCTGGTAGAGGACTTGTCGCTGAAATCTTTCTTATTTACCAGTGTCAGGAACAGGGCATTGAATTCAATCACCCGTTCCCATATTACCCGTCAGGTATATGAAGAATATCAGAGCCAACAGTTGAAATCTCTGCCGGCATTGGATTCTTGTTATGGCACGGAGTTGTTTAATACCTATATGGAAGCCCTTCATTCTCTTCCTAAAGAACTGCAAAGAGTATATGTTATGAGTCGGTATAAACAACTGACCCATAAAGAAATTGCTGACAAGCTGGAGGTGTCGGTGCAGACTGTCAATTATCGGATAGGCAAAGCTCTTCAGTTTTTTCGTATTAGATTGAAAGATTTTTGCCTAGAATAGTCGCTTCAATCACCCGAGGGAAATATTCGTATTCCAACTGGTGCACCCGTATTGCCAATGTATCTGGCGTGTCAGTGGGCAATACCGGACAGGTGGCTTGGAAAATGGTATTTCCTTCATCATATCGTTCATTTATATAATGGATGGTGATGCCGCTTTCCTTTTCATGGGAAGCTATGACAGCTTGGTGCACGCGGGAACCGTACATACCTTTACCACCGAACTTGGGAAGGAGGGCCGGATGAATATTTACTATTTTATTCGGATAATCATGCAAAATGGCATTAGGTACTTTCAAGAGGAAGCCTGCCAGTACAATAAAGTCAATATGATATTGGTGCAGTATTTCCAGTGCTTTCCCGTCGGCAAAGTCTTGGGCTGTGAGGATAAGTGACGGAACACTCAGTCTTTCAGCTCGCTTGAGTACACCGGCCTGTGCTTTGTTGACGATAACCAATGCTACTTCAGCTGTTCTTTTCTCTAAAAAATACCGAATAATTCTTTCAGCATTCGTGCCTTCTCCTGAAGCTAAAATTGCGATTTTCTTCATGATGTTCTCTATTTTGGTGCACATAAAACAAAAAAATGTGCAAAATTCTGCATTTATTTGCCTGAATATTTGCTCAGCCCAAGAAATATTTATTCCTTTGCAACCGCAAAGAAAATAAAATAATTCAATTTATTAACTAAAAAATTAAAGTTATGTCTGAAATTGCATCAAGAGTAAAAGCTATTATCGTTGATAAATTAGGTGTAGAAGAATCAGAAGTTACAACAGAAGCAAGCTTCACTAACGATCTGGGCGCAGATTCACTGGATACTGTAGAACTGATTATGGAATTCGAAAAAGAATTCGGTATTTCTATTCCTGATGATCAAGCTGAGAAAATTGGTACAGTAGGTGACGCCGTTTCTTATATCGAAGCTAACGCTAAGTAATTATCCTTATTTTATAATATGGAATTAAAAAGAGT
>OJOC01000480.1_pt1 | contig 11863 bp, 14 predicted proteins | sample 1598151 | NCBI WGS metagenome assembly OJOC01 (sample SAMN03922459, study PRJEB24848) | human gut metagenome | isolation source: stool sample | host: Homo sapiens | place: Germany | collected 2009-11 | reverse complement strand
GAGTAGCATCACCGGTCATGTCTTTTTCTTTGACTCGTTTTTTTATACGCGCCATATAAAACTCCGGTTTTTCGTTCGTTGGCAGTGATTCCGAGTCATCATCTGAATCCTCTGAGCTTTCCACTGGCGGCTGGTTGCCTCTCCATGGTCCGGTAAGCACTTCTTTTGGGGTTACTTTGAATCCATATAATCTTGGCTTTTTATCATCTCTTGAAGAAACGATACCTGTTAGTTCCTTTTTTGTTGCTTTTTTAATATGCAGCGTTTTTTTCACTTCCGGCTGGCTGATGATATATTTTTGTTTTGCTTCTTTCCCGACATTTTTATATACCTGTTTAATAGTATTGTTAATTGCTCTTTGAAGCGCAATCGGAGCTTTATCCTGCATAATAAGCATTTGCTCCCGTACCTCTTTCACTGTCGGAATAGAAATATTCAACTGTAATCCTAAATCCTCACTCATCGGTTTGCCTCCAATAGAATCCGCCAAATGATTCTTCCTGTCACCTTTGATACAATGTAAATTTTTCCGTCAAAGCTCAAATGCGCCCCCTCTGCGGGTTTTCCCGGTAAATCCTGCGGACGCACTAAAATTAGCTGCTGCGCAGTGTTGTAGCCATCCGCATACTTGCCCTTTGCTTGCATTTCTTGCAGCATTACATTATCAATGATGACAGGAATCTGCCGACCGTCCAACTCGTGGAGGTCGGCAATTTCGTCCAAGTTAAAAATCACATTGTCCGTGTCATTTTTAACCATTTCTTTAAAAATGCTCATTATTCTAACCGAACGCGGACAACGGTTCCAGCGGTTTCCTTTTTGAGCACACAGATTCCTGCCGGGATTTCCGACCCGCTCTTTGCAGCTTTCATCTTTTTGCCTGCTGCATCCCAGTAGGCAATCGCGCCAAATTCAATGGCAGCGCTGTTGTCTGCCGGAAACTCCCACACGCCGGTGAGCGCCAAAGTGCCCAGCTCCCCAGGCTCAATCTGGCAATCCGCTACCGCAATGCGGTTGGTTCCCAGCGCTACCACATCACCGGCTTTGATTGTGGTGCCGGTGGCGTTTTTATAATCAATTCTTTCTCCAATCTGGATGTAAGTTGCCATAAATTATGCCCTCCTTATTTGCCCTGGTTGTAAGCCATTCCACGGTAATCCACCACATTGATGCCGAAATCGTGGTACATTCTCCATTCGATTCCCAGGGTATCCCACGATACTTTGCTTTCCAAAGTTGGGGTGCGTTTGCCGTTGAGATAAGTTACCTCGATGGTATCCACATCGCGCGGGTCAGCCACAGCGTAGTATCCCTTTGGATTTGCAATATCCAGCTGTGCATCGGTGATGAGCTGGAACGCGCCCTTCATCGGGTTTACCACCCCTGCATGGGTTGCGCTCGGGTCTGCTGCCGATTCCAGAAGCTGGCGGATTGGCAGTTCCAGTGCCTTTGGTGCCAGGATAAACTTCGGCGTGAGGTTGAGTACATCGGTACCGTTGATATCCTTCTGCATCGCCATTTTTACGATAAACTCGTTGAGGGATGCGATGGATGGAGCGGCTGCGGTCATCAGGTTGCCGTGGTCAGCGACAAACAGCGCTTTGTTATCATAGATTTTGCCGTTTTTGGTGAGCATCTGATAGCAGAGTTTGTTGATAAATCTCTGATTGGCTCTTACCTGTGCGGTAATCAGTCTGGCTACAGTGCCCAAGTCATCGTTGATGATGGTCTGGCGGCTGAATCCAAACTTTTTGCCGTAGGTTTTGAGCCCGGTGTCTACACCCTCATCCATGCCGGATACGGTTTTAAATTCGCCGTTTTCCGGGATTTCCTTCATCTCTCCGTTGGCTGCCAGGCGGAAACGTTTTACCTTTTTGAAATCTGGGTTGGAGCCCACGCTGGTCCAATGCTGGTAGGTGGTAGGCGCTGTGTTGTAAGCTCTTGCGATGGTTGCACCCATGGTGGCGTTTACAATGGAGATAAAAGCATTGCTGTCGGCAAACTGTCCGCGCTCCTGCTGCGCCATATCTCTCCAAAGCTCATCCGGCGATCTTCTGTGCGCATCCTTTACGCCGCTTCTCATGGCACAATCTGCCATCAGCTGATGCAGGCTCATGCCGCGGAAGTCCTCTGCACCTTCGGCTGGCTTTTCCACGATTTCGCCCATTCTCATCAGCAGTCCATCTCTGGCGGCATCGCGGTAACGGTCCTCTTCATCTGCCACAACCTGCACACGGGAGCTGAGTGGCTTGCTTTCCCTCTCGAGCTTATCCAAAATAGCAGCTCTTACCTGGTCGATGGAGGTGCCGCCTTTGATGTACTCATCCGGTTCTACCTGGAATCTGCTGCAAATTGCATAGATTTCCGAGCATCTCTCACGCTCGATTTCTGCTGCGCTTCTGGTTGGAGCGGCAGGAGTTGCCGGTGCTGTTGGTGCAGATGCGGTTGGCGCTGCCCCTCTCTGCTCCCCGGTGCCTTCTGGTGCTGCGATTGGTGTGGTTGGATTGTTTTCATTTCCCATACTTTTTTCCTCTCCTTCTGAATTTTGATTTCTTCCGGCTCCAACGTTTCCGTCCGCCGGGACTGGCTCAAAGGATATTTCCAAAGCCTCCCATCGTACCGCTACATAGCAAGGACCGGTAAATCGTCCATTACTGGATGTCTTTCCGGTCCTCACTTCTTCGTAGGCATTTACGATATATCCAATGGAAATTCCCTTTAAGCTTCCACTTTTGACTTTTTGATAGATTAAGTCGCTCTTTTCATCCTCATCGAAAACAACGACCGCCTTCCCTCGCCTGGTTTCCCCATCGATGGAAACGCTTTTGATTTTTGCAATCGGCAGGCTGCCATATACCGGGTCCATGCCATGGTGGAAAAGAACCGAGCCCACGTTTTCCAGTCGGCTCAAATCCACACAACCCTCATCGTGGCACAGGATTTCCGGTCCAAACCAACGCTCTACCGGATTTTCGGAGGAAAACGAAAGTTCGATTTCCCTTTCTTCCTCCGAAACAGCCCTGATCTGCATCGGCATGGTGCGAAAGCTATTCTCCTTGAGGGGTGGTTTTTTTGCTGTAGTAGTCATTTTTCATCACTTCCAATCCTAACTCTTTCATCAACTTTTCTTCTTTTGCCCGCTGCGCTAAGATTTCCCGCCAATCCTTGCCCTGCTCAGCCGCTACCTCTTCCAGCGTTGTTTGATAGGTTGCCATCGCGATCCGGTTGGCGTTCGCCTCCTTGGCTGGGTCAATCCAGCTCATACCCTTGGCAATCCACCGACATTCGGTGTACTTTTCTGGCGCACTGAAATAATTCGGGATGCTTAAGCCTCCTGCCATCACGCAGCTATCCAGCCACCAGTGATATACCTTGCGGCAGAGATGCTCTGACAGGTAGTGCTGCCACTCCTTGTATGTCTCCCGGTCCTCGATGAGGTTCTGCCGGGCGGAAGAATAGTTGGACTGCGACATATCACGGGATACTGCCTCATAGCTCAAGCCCATCGCCGAGGACACTGCACGCAGCAGGATGGATACCATATCCTTTGCGTTGGATGCCTGCCCGGATGGATTTACTACCTGGATTTCGTCACCGGCATCCAGCTCCATAATCATACCGGGGGACAGCTTGCGCTTTTTGGCTCCAGTTTCCTTGTCCACCTTCTGATTTCTGCCCAGCCCCATAGCTGCATTTACCTTCTTCACAAAAACAGCAAGGCAAGCGAGCATCCGCTCTTTTACCGATACGGCATTAAGAAACTGGTTGAGGTCCCGCAGGCGGGAAAGGACATTTGCAAAGCTGGATACCTCTCTCACCTGAGAGGTTCGCTTGATTCGGTTGAGGTAGATTACTCGGTCGGCTGGAATCCGCACGGTTTTTCCCGTTTCTCCGTACACATCGTATACGGTAAAATGGTATGCTACCGGGCGGTTGCTGGCATCGATTTCAACGCCGCCCACCACCTGATTTTTCCCATGGAACAAAATGCCGGAGTTGAGCTCGTCCACCTCTTTGATTTGCAGCTGCAGCGGGAAATTTTTGTTTTCGGTGTAGGTCGCTACCAGCAGCAGCCCTCCATCCACCATCATCCGGCGCACCGCCATCTTGAGGATTTCGCAAAAGCACAGTCTCCCGGTAACATCGCAGTTTTCTGCGTGACACCATCTTTCCCAGAGATTTTCGATTTTCTGTTCCAGCTCGGTGTCCTCCAGCTTGCAATCCAACCGGATACCCGAGCCCACGACATTTCGTTCCATGGCAAGGATGGCAGCCTCTACATAGTCGGCATTGCGCTCCAAATCGCGGGCGCGGTGACGGATGGTATCGCGGGACATTACGTTGATGTCCTCGGCTCTGCCATCTACCGGCATCCAGTTTTCTCCACCCCGGGCAAAGCTGCCGGAATCATAGCCGCTACGCTTCGAAAATCGCATCTTGAGGTTTTGCCATACACCCATTTTTCTCACTCTCCTCTTTTTCGGGGAAGCTCAAATGTTTCCTTTGAGCTTCGGGAGATGGAACACCAGTGTTTTGAAAAAACAATTCCAAAGCCATCTCCTTACCCCCTATCCACAAAGGAAACCACCGAGAGATTTTCTCCGTTTTCCTGCCGGATTTGGCTTTCCAGTGTTTGCAGGCGCTTGTACAGTGTGGCAAGGTTTGCCTTTGTAACGCTTTGACCATCGATATTGTAGCTCTGGGCTCCGCACTCGATTGCCTCCACCGCTGCCAGCAGCTTATCATATCTTGCTTTTAACTCGTTCAATCCCAATCATCCTCCCAATCATCGTTGTCCCAGCTATCCTCTCCCCAGCTGTCCTCCTCCGGCTCCGGCTGAAATTCCGGTTCTGGCTGCTCCACCGGTTCTTCCAGCAGCGCAAAGGCTCCCATCAGGTCAGCAGCGCAGGAAGCGTACACCTCGCAGTCCAGATAGTGGTTCTGGGCATCGCTGGTTTTCTTCTGCCACACCCAGCTCTCTACTCCGTTTTTGCGCTCAAATACCTTGTGCTCGCTAGTTACCTGCTCGCAGTACTCCTGATCCACGCCATCAAACACCTGGAAACTGCCGTCCACTGCGTTGATTTTGGAGTAGAGCATCGATTTGTAATAGCTGCCATCGCACATGATTAAGCTGAGCCCTTTTGCCGCACTATCCTCTTTCTGGATTTCGCTCCGGCGGAATCTTGCAGGAATCGGACGGGATGAGCCCTTTACCGGCACTGTCAAAGGGAAGTGCAGATAGCAAAAATCATATACCAGGTCGGTCTGGTCGCCCGAGTCAATCAGTGCCAAATCGATGTACCAATCCTGCCCCTTTTCGTTGTAATAGGTCTGATTGATAACATCCCACAAGGTATTAAAATCAGTCCCCTTGATGCAGCCGTGGTCCAGATGATAGATTTTCTTTCCCTGTCCCCAGGCATCCACTGCATAGTACAGGCAGTTTTGCTGTACATCCACCCCGCAGGTTATCATCTGCGCCCAGTCCGGCACAATGCCACGGGTGAGCACCCCACGGTTATCCAGCACTTTTTGTGCCCCGGCGGTGCTGCCGACATCCTCCCACGGTTCCCCCAGCCAGGAGTTGACAAAGTTCTGCATTTTCTCCTGATCGCCCTGAGCATCCAGCCATTTATAAGCCACATCCGATAGTGAGAGCCACGGGGAGTAAATTGCGTTGATTGCAAATCCTGTTTTCTTCCGGCTGGGCTTTACCCCTTCCGGTTCTTCCTCGCTCATCCACTTCCCCTGCCGGAGCATCTTTTGCTTATCTGCATCGGTGATATGCCCCTGACAGTACGGGCACTCATAGTAGGCGGTTTGTGCCCGCTGGGTTTTGGTGCCCTCTTTGTCAAATTTTATCTGGTGGAATCTCAATCTCTGATATTTTCCACAGTGTGGGCATGGCAGATAGTAAAAGAGTTTTCGGGTGCAGCTCTCCCATTCCTTCCAGATCGAGCCGGTTTTCAAAGTCGGTGTGGAGGTGATAAAGATTTTTTTGTTGTAGGAAAAGGTGTTGGTGCGCTCCTTTGCCAGAGAGATAGGGTCTGCCTCTCGTCCCCCTCCAGAGCGTGGCGGGTATTTATCCACCTCATCCATCAGCACAAATCGCACTGGTTTGGATGCCAGGGATGCTGCCGAGTTTGCACCGGTCAGCGGCAGGTACATATCGTCAAACTGCAACGCCAGCAACTTACTGTCCGCTTCCCGGAATCGCGCCGCCAGCGGACGGGTTGCTCGAAGCATCGGTTGAATCCTGTTTTTTGAAATATCCTCCGCCAGCACCTCCGATGGGTATACCACCAACGTGGATGCCGGGTCCTGGTCGATGATATACCCGATGATGTTGAGAATTGCTTCTGTTCCGCCTACCTGGGTGGACTTAATAAAAACAATCTCCTCGATCCGGTCATCGGAAAAAGCATCCATGATTCCTTTGAGGTATGGAGTCTTTTCGGTTTTCCATCGTCCAGGTTGGTTGGATGTTCCCGATGGTATGATTCTGTTTTGGTCCGCCCACTGGCTAACTGTCAGCTTCTCCGGCGGCTTCAGCGTCATCATACTCTCCAGCATCCATTTCGGATAATTTACCTTGCGACCATTCCGCGAGTGCATCATGCACCACCTCCCTTACCTCATGTTCGATACTCTTTGCTGTATCTATATCCACTGATACCGATGCCAGGATACCGATTTTGCGCGGCAACAGCAGCATCGCCTGTTTAAGGGCAACAAAAAAGGCGGTCAGCTCATCCGCTACCACCTTTTTCTCGATGTAGTCTCCGCGTTTGATTCCATTTTCCAACTCACGGTTTTCTGTCTGAGCTTTTTTGAGCTGAGATTCCCAGTAGGTTTTCTGGTCCTTGAGCGACATATTTTCCAAGTCTGCATCTGCTCCGGTGCCATCAATCCGCCAGGCAATCACATCCTGCAAAGCCCACCAACCGCGATCTGCTTTCGGGCATCCGTCTTTCGCCCAGGATGCGAGCGTTTTCTGTGTTACCCCAAAAAGCTCCGCTAAAAGTGCTGTTTGGATACAGGTTTTTCCGTTGATTTTTTTCACTCTAAAATTGTTACCCAAACAACCACCTCCAAGGTAACAAATTTTTGCCCTAAATTCTTACCGTTTCGTTTCTTCTGTACTTCTTAATATACGTATTTCTTCTATTTTCTGCGAATTCTTACCTTCTTACCCTAGTTTTTTTACCCTATCCAGAGGCATTTTCCGCGCTACTTTCGCACCCGCGTGCCCGGTGGGTTCAGGAAGTACCTATTTTTTCTTTGCAAGCTCGCTCTCAATGCGATTCTGGGCTGTGCCGAAGTGCTTTGCGTCCAGCTCAAATCCGATAAAATCACGGTTGCTGCGGATGCAAGCCACTGCGGTTGTGCCGCTGCCCATGCAGTTATCAAGCACAAGCTCTCCCTCATTGGTGTATGTGCGAATCAGATACTCAAACAGGGTTGTTGGTTTCTGTGTTGGGTGCAATCCTCTCTCGCATTTTACGGACAGCAGATTGCGGGGAAAGTTGATATACTCTGTTACAAAATCGGATTCCAGTCCATGGCTGTACACTTCCCCGCATTTCTTGCTGCCCTTATGGTGAATCGGCTTATCCAACCGAATCAGCCCTTGTGGATTATAGATGGGCGGCTTTTTATAAAAAACCACAACATCCTCAATGCAGCGCATTGGCTGTTTTTTGGCGTTGGCAAATCCTGTCGGACAGTTTTTATGCCAATACCAGCAGTAACGGAACAATTTGCGATTGCTCTGGATGAGCGCCGTTGTGAATGGTTGGATTGCTGTAAGTACGATTGCACCATCATCCTTGATGATGCGCTCATACTGTTTCCAGAGCTTATCAAATGGCAGTACGCTGTCCCATCGACAGTCGGTGACACCATACGGTAAATCGCATAAAATCATATCGATTGATTGATCTGCTATTCCCTCCATTCCTGCAAGGCAGTCTGTGTTATAAATTTTGTTTTTCTCAAGCATTTATCTTTTCATCTTTCTTTTGGGGCTAAAAGGTGGAAAACGGCATAAAAAAAGCCGGCATTCATCATCTGAATCCGGCTGAAACTATTGATTTTTCGCATAAATAAGCCATTTTTCTTCAAAAATGTATTGACAATATCACGATATAGTGATATAATATAATCAATGAAAGGAGGTGAACACAGTGGATGAACAAATAAAAAGTCTGTTAGAAATAACAAAGGACTTACTTGAAATCCTCGTTTTAATCCTCACAGCTCGGCAGCTCAAAGGAAAAAAGAAACGAAGAAAAAAGTAAGTCCAGGCGGGAGGAAACTCCCGCCCCCTCTTGGGGCTTTTATTATACCACATCCACGAAGAAAATGAAAGTCAAAACACTTCGCATTCTGCTTGTTGCTCTTGTCATCCTAAACATTCTGGACGGGGACTTTGCAAATCCGTCCGTTCTGGACTGGATCAAATTCGTTCTTCTCACCGTCTGTCTGATTCTCAGTTTCCGAAAGGAGAAATCTTGATGAATAACCCGTTTGAAGGCTTGCTTTCCTTCAAGGAGGCAACTGACCTCTGGGGTCTGAATGAAAGCACCCTGCGCAAAGCTGTTTCCTACGGGAAACTAAAAGAAAACATTGATGTTAAAAAATTTGGGAAACAATGGATTGTTACCCAACAAGCAATGGAACGGGAATATGGTCAACCACCAAACCATAAAAGAAAATAACCCCAACAGCAAACCCGCTTACCTTTCGGTAGGCGGGTTTGCTGCAACTAAGGAGTGTCAAGCCTGAAATGAAAAGAAACGTTCTTCGTTCCCAGTTCCTGCAGCTTAATCATATCACAGGATGAATATGACATTCTATGACATCTTTATCTTTTCCATTGCACTTTTGTGCTTCCGGTTAATTTGTCGCCAAGAATAATTCATTTCCACGGCGATTCTTTCGAACGTCATCCCCTTTATGTAGTAATACCAGAGCACATCCTGCTCCGTTTTGTCTTCCAGCGAGCGGATTGCCTCCTCGATCTGATGCTTGCTCTGCTGCAAATTTGCCGTTTCCTGTGCCAGTTCATCGTTGATTGCACACATTTTTTCTACGCATTTTTGCATCTGGTTCCCGCTACCGGGTGTTTTTGGTTCCTGTGAGATGGTGGCTGTGATTTTGGTTGCCCTGGCTTGCCACACCTGCAGCTCCTCTGTAAGATTTGCTATTTTCGCATCGAGCATCCGATACCTCTTCAGGTGCTCGACTTTTTCCTGATATTCCATCGGTGCCACCTCCTTTTAGAGTAATCATTTTTTCCCGTACCAGTTTATCAATCACCCTACCGATCTCCTTGTATCCTGCCATATGGGCAAGCTGATGCAGGTGATATTCTGTCTGCGAGTTTACCAAAGCGGATAAACGGCGAAGGTTTTTGTTTTTCATGGCTATTCCTCCAGCAATCCGGAATCCGTCTTTTCCTCCGGCGCTCCCCTCCACTCGAAATTGCTGTAACCCTCATCGCAGGATGTACAGTATTCCAGATAATCGTCGCTCTGCTGATAGACTGGTTTTCCTCCAGCGCAGCAATGGCTACAGAGGATACACATTTCTCCTGTTTCTTCCAGTTTTTTCATATCGGAAATCAAGGCAGCCTTGTCCTTTTCCAATTCTTCGATTTTATCGGCTGCGGCATCCAGCAGAGCGCGCTTGCTCCGGCTGGGTGTTGAGCGCAGGGCTTTGATGATTTCTTGAGTTTTCATCGTTATGTCTCCCCCAACTTAATCTGATAATCGTCCGCATAGATTTCCGGGTTGCGCCACTCTACTCCGATATAATCGAGCACGTGTCCCCATCCGTACCAACTACCGTCCTCGCGCTGGATGATGTGATTCATCCACATCTCCCATTCCTTCGGATTGGTCTGCCATAAAAAATCAAAACGATGCGGGCGCTTTTCCATGTGGATTCCAAATCCGCACATACTGCATCCGGTGCGCTGCGCTTTGGTGGTTCTTAGCGTTCCGTCACTGCCCTGCACGATTTCGCCATAGATTTCCGGCACCGGTACATCCAGTTCCAGCGCCAACCTCAACAAATCCTGCCGGTTAAAGATTGCAAAAGGGCAGCTCCGTTTTGTGGTTTTCCCGATGTAGTTGCATCCGTGTATCATCAGGGCTTTTTGCCTGCGCCCTCCCTCAGATGCCATCAATCCCATATAAGGATAACGTCCACTTTTTCTGGCATAATCATTGCAAGGCTTCTCTTTGAGGTAGTAGCAGCACTTGTCCGATACCTTAAAATCAGGCGTTCCGTAATTTACTCCCTCATTTTCGTTCTCATAGCCGCCAAATTTATCAAGCCATTTTTGTGAGAGTTTCATCCGGCTGTTTTTCTGCCAGCCGCCATAGGCTCCCGTTTCACCGGTGATAATAGCATGGCGCACCGTTTTGTTCTGCTCGCTTGGATTTTGTAGCAGGCTGATTTTTCCGGCAATTTCCTTTGATAGCACTGGGAAGCCGTACTCTCGGATTACCTCAATCTTGCTCTTGAGCGGCGGTAAAGCCTGCACGCCCAGTTGCTTGTGAATTTTTTGGATGCTTTTATCCTCCAAAGCAGATACCGATACAGCTGGCACATCAATCCCAATCGAGCGTAAAAACAGCAGCAGTGTGATGCTATCAAGTCCGCCGACCGCTACATAGCAGTTCCCGTTGATTTCCGGGTCCTCGAAAAACCTCCATGCAGCCTCTTCGGCAAAAGCTCTTTTAAATTCGTAGTCCTCTTTCTGCCACGCTTGGAAATTTGCAACCTTGCGCTTGGTATCATTTTCTTCCATGCGTTCCAACACGCTTTTCACAGCAATTCCTCCCTTGGCTCAAAATAGCTGCAATAATCAGTTGACTTTGTCAGTTCCTGTCGATAGCAATCTCCTTCATTCCAGTTCCTGCACTCCCCGCACCTTCCAATCGGTGGGGCAGGACGGGTGTTCCACGATTCAAGGTCTAACTCTTTGTCCCCTGCTTTTTCTTTGTCCTTTATCTCTCTTTGCAGCTGTTTGATTACCTCATAAGCCTCAAACATATTGGCTGCATACTTCTTCGGTGTGCTGCTTTTCATCGATAGCTCGATCAGCTTGTCTTTCAATGATTCTATCGCGTATTGGTTGTATTTCATATTCCCCATTTCCTCCAGTTTCCCTGATCGTGGTATCCCAGCATCCCGAGTTCTTGAAATTCTTTTAGCTTTGCGTTTGCCTCATCCATCGGGCAATTTTTCATTTCCGCTACCTTTTTTACCAGCTCATACCAGTTCTGCTTTGGATTTTCTCGGATGCACAGCGAGATCAACGTTCGTGTTGTTCCTCCAAACCTCATGTCCCAGTTCCCTACTCCCTCTTTCGGAGTTTCCTTTCGAAGGAATATTATGTTTTCTCTTCTAAAATCCAGCGGATTTTCGTTTTTATGCTCTATATATCGGGCATACTCCTTTGTCAAATAATATACCAGCGGCGTTACACTGTGCTGAGCTACCTTTCTGGTGACAACATTCCCGTTTGGATAAATTGCAATCTCGCGAAGCTGCTTTATTTTATCTATATCCTCTTCCGATACCAGCACCTTGTCAATTTCTCCGCTCTTCAAAGGGTTTATCGCGAAAACAATTCGATACATCGGATTTCCCATTGGTTCGGATATTGGATTTAGAAGATTTCCATAGTAGGCGCCCTGTCCTGCTTCTACAACCGGATTATAAGCCTTCCTTGCAACACGGATTCTCATTTAACTCCCCTCCCTGTTTCAAACCCCTCTCGGTGATCAGGCTGATCTGCTCGTTTGTCAGGCTGCAAAATTCCTGTCTCTTATACACATCTCCGAGC
>OJOC01000478.1_pt1 | contig 11905 bp, 10 predicted proteins | sample 1598151 | NCBI WGS metagenome assembly OJOC01 (sample SAMN03922459, study PRJEB24848) | human gut metagenome | isolation source: stool sample | host: Homo sapiens | place: Germany | collected 2009-11 | reverse complement strand
ATAATTTATAGATTTTTATATAAAATTATATATTATTTATAACAGCTTTAAGCCTTCTTTAATAATAGCTCCTGCACCTAAAAAACCTATACCACTTACAACTTGTGCAGCTAATCTTGCAGGATCAGCATTTGTTTTTCCCTCTACTTGCTCATACAATAAATTCGATAAAATCATAATCAAACAAGAACCAATACACACTAAAATATTCGTTCTAAGTCCTGCTGATTTATGTTTAAATTGTCTTTCATAACCAATTAGCGCACCTAATATCGCTGATAAAATTATTCTAAAAATATATTCTATTGCATTTTCCATATATTCACCTAAATTCTTAAAAATCAATATCAAAAATATAAATAAATCATCTACTTCTTAAATTTTATTATACTAAATATCACCATTTTTATCTCTAATTTACTTTTTAATTAAATTTTAATTTAATTTTAATAAATTACACATTCCGATATTTTATTTCTTAATATTAATTTATTTTCACCAAAAACCATCCATATTTATTAAATTTTATTTCATTTATTTTAAAATTTTACTATTTTCAACAAATAAAACCACCTTTTTTTCGCTATTATTTAATAATTAAAAATAATCTTTCTATTACAAAGTTGCATTTTTTTTATCTTTATGCTATCATTTTAATAGTTCAAGAAAAGAATATATTGAGCAGAGGAAAAAAAGTTGAGGAAACGTGGATACTCATACACAATCATTTCTCCTAACAATATATTTTTTATTGAACAAAAAATATATTTTATAGGAGGAGTTTTATTATGTCTAAAAAAACTCTTGTTTCTGCAATCACTGCCGCTCTCGTAGTTGGCGCTGCTAGCACAACTTTTGCTGCTGCAAATCCTTTCAGCGATGTTCCTGCTGATAGCTGGGCTTATGATGCTGTTACTACTCTTGCTGCTGATGGTGTTATCGATGGTTACCCAGATGGCACTTACAAAGGCCAAAACACTATGACTCGTTATGAAATGGCTCAGATCGTAGCTCGCGCTATGGCTAAAACTGACCTCGAAAAAGCTGATAAAGCTCTCGTTGACAAATTAGCTGCTGAATTCGCTGAAGAACTCGACAACCTCGGCGTACGCGTTGCTGACCTTGAAAAGAAATCCGACAATGTTAAATGGGGCGGAGAACTCCGTTATCGTTATTATGACATTGATCGTGATTCTAAAGCTGGTGACGAAACTCATAACAAAGTTTTATTCCGTCTTGAACCAAAAGCTTATATCGGTAACTCCGGTTGGACAGCTAACGCTCGTTTAGACTATGAAATGAATCTTTCTACAGATGAAAATGAAAATGATGTAACTGTTGATCGTGCTTGGGTTGAAGGTCCTCTCTTCGGTGCTACTGTAACAGCTGGTCGTACTCCAGTATTCACAGCTCAAGGTTTACTCTTTGATGATCGTATTTCTGGTGGTACAGTTGCATTTGGTAGCGATGAATTCAAAACTACTTTAGCTGCTGGTCGTTATAATAAAGACCATGATGATGTTGCTAATAATGAAGGTGCACGTGATATCACTGCTGAATATTATGGTGTTCAGTTTGACTACACTCCAAATGATAAATTAGCTCTTAATGCTGGTTATACTGCATTAAATAATATTGATGCTAACTATGCAGATAGCTACAAATCTATGGCTAGACCTGCATATGATGGTAATGATGCTAGCATTTGGTATGTTGGTGGTAAATATGCATTTAATAAAAATGTAGCATTCGTTGGTGAATATGCTCAAAATACTGATGCTGATGATGAAGATCAAGCATGGACTGCTGAACTTCAATATAAAGGTGCTAATCCTGCAGACGCTGGTTCTTGGGGTATGTATGCTGGTTACCGTCAAATTGAAGCTTATGCTTCTATCGCTCCAACTTATGATGATATCATCGGTGCTGGTTACAAAGGTGCAGTAGTAGGTGCTTCTTATGTTCCTGCTGAAAACATTCTTACTACTATTGAATACTTCGATGGTAAAGAAACTTACAGCGATCAAGATGCAAGCAAATTCTTCGCTAATGTTGACTTCTTCTTCTGATAATCAACTAAGAATATAAAATCATAGTTATATTTAAAAGGGCTAAACCTTAGATAATCTAAGGTTTAGCCTTTTTTATTTTGTGATTAAAAATTTCTTTTTCTTTACAAATTTGCATTTTTTCTTTTATGCTATCATATCTAATAGTTCAAGAAAAGAATATATTGTTCAGAGGAAAAAAAGTTGAGGAAACGTGGATACTCATACATAATCATTTCTCCAAGCAATATATTTTTTATTGAGCAAAAAATATATTTTATAGGAGGAGTTTTATTATGTCTAAAAAACTCTTGTTTCTGCAATTACTGCCGCTCTCGTAGTTGGCGCTGCTAGCACAACTTTTGCTGCTGCAAATCCTTTCAGCGATGTTCCTGCTGATAGCTGGGCTTATGATACTGTTTCTACTCTTGCTGCTGATGGTGTTATTGATGGTTATCCAGATGGTACATATCAAGGTCAAAATACTATGACTCGCTATGAAATGGCTCAAATTGTAGCTCGTGCTATGGCAAAAACAGATCTTGAAAAAGCTGATAAAGCTCTCGTTGATAAATTAGCTGCTGAATTTGCAGATGAACTTGATAACCTTGGCGTTCGTGTTGCTGATCTTGAAAAGAAATCCGATAATGTTGTTTGGAAAGGTGAATTGCGTTACCGTTATGTTGATGCTTCAAGTGATGCTATTAGTAAAATCACTGGTAAAAAATACAATGATAATGACACTAGCCAAGTAATGTTCCGTCTTGAACCAAAAGCTTATATTGGCGATACAGGTTGGACTGCTAACGTTCGTGTCGATTATGAAATGAAAGCTGATGAAGATGCTAATGGTAAAACAGTAGTAGCTCGTGCTTATGCTAAAGGACCTATCGGACATAATACTACCGTTACTGCTGGTAGAATTCCTCTTCTTGATACTTATGGTATGCTTCTTGATGAACATATGTCTGGTGCTCAAATTGATATTACAAGTGGTAGCGATAAAAACTTCACTACTTCTCTTTTAGCAGGTCGTTACAATCCTGGTCATGATAACCCAGATATTTTACCTGGTCAGACATTAAAAGATTTCACTGCTGATTTCTATGCAGCACAATTTAATTATAAAAGCGAAAAATTCGATGCTAATGCTATGTATGCTGTAATGACTAATATTGAAAACACTCAATCATCTGATATAAAAAATCCAAATGATAGTTTCGGTTTATGGGGCAATGCTTATACCTATGATAAAGATAAAATGAATATATGGTCTGTAGGTGGTTTATATCGCTTCGATAATAATTGGGGCTTACTCGGTCAATATGCTGTAAATACTGAATCTGATAATTCCGATGACAAACAAGCTTATATGGCAGAACTTCAATACAAAAATGCTAATATTGCTGACCCTGGTTCTTGGGGAGCTTATGTTGCTTATCGTCATTTTGGTAAAGATGTTACTATTGCTACAACATATAAAGATGTATTTAACAATCAAAAAGGTTTTGCTATAGGTGCTAGCTACGTTCCTGTAGAAAATCTCTTAGCCAGTGTTAAATATTTCGATGGTAAAGATATCGATTCCGATACAGATGCAGATAGATTCTACCTCAACCTTGATTTCTTCTATTAATAAATTAAATGATAAATATTTCTCTCTTAATAAAATAAAAATTAACCCCTAAAAGACAGGTAAAAAACCTGTCTTTTTTTTATAAATTAATAAAATATCGCTTAATTACTATCCATAAAATTTTTATATATTATATATGTAAAACTTTTATGTCAATGGAAAAATATTATTTATTTGTATAAAAATTCATAGGTAATTAAATATAGTACATTTTTTATTTAGTCAATACAAACTCAAACTACTGTCAATACCTATTTTAAAATTGTATATAAATTTATTTTACTGCACATACTATATATTGTGGTTAGTTTGACACTCATACATGTATATAGTATAATCGTTGTCAGCGATAAAAAGAAAATGAATTAAAACCATGGCATAGTATATTTTGCTCATGGTCAAATATACTAGGAGTGTCAGCTTACAATGATAAAAACAATCAAGAAACGCACTGGAGATATTGTGAAATTTAATGCACAAAAAATCACAGATGCTATAAAAAAAGCTAATATGGAATCTATAGATGAGACATTTTCCAAAGAGCAATTATCTACTATTACTAATAATGTTATTAAAGCATTAAAAAATTTAAAAACACCTGGTGTTGAACAAATACAAGATGCTGTAGAAAAAGTTCTCATCGCTGGTAATTTTGCTAGCACAGCTAAAGCTTATATTTTATATCGTGCAGAACATACAAAACTTCGTCAAGCTAAAGCTGATTTAATGGATATCTATGATGAACTTACTTTTACCAAAGCAAAAGATGCTGATATCAAACGTGAGAATGCTAATATTGATGCTGATACTGCTATGGGTACTATGTTAAAATATGGCTCTGAAGGTTCTAAATACTTTATTACTAGTCATATTTTGCCAAAAGATATTGCAGTAGCGCATATGGACGGCGATATTCATATTCATGATATGGATTTTTATATGCTCACTGAAACTTGTTGCCAAATAGATTTATTAAAATTATTTAAAAATGGTTTTTCAACAGGTCATGGTTATTTACGTGAACCAAATGATATTCGTTCCTATGCTGCATTAGCTTGTATTGCTATTCAGGCTAACCAAAATGAAATGCATGGTGGTCAAGCTGTACCAATGTTTGATTATTGCATGGCTCCAGGCGTTGCTAAGACTTATCGTAAACAATACTACAAAGCTCTCGGCTATTATTTCAATGCTATGCTTGATATGAAACTTGAAGATGCTAGCCTACTTTGTAAAAAAATCGAACAAAGTCTTCCTATAAAAATCAGTATGAGCACTGCTGATAAATTTGGTAAACTTCTTGTAGATTTCTTACCAAAACATCAACGTGAGCATAACTATCAAGAAATAAATGAACAAACAACTCAAATGGCTCATAAATTTGCTATAAATACTGCATGGAATGAAACTAATGCAGCTACTTATCAAGCAATGGAAGCATTTATCCATAACTTGAACACTATGAATTCTCGTGCTGGTGCTCAGGTGCCATTTAGTTCCATCAACTACGGTACAGATACATCTCCTGAAGGTCGTATGGCTATGAGAAACCTCTTATTAGCTACAGATGCTGGTCTTGGCGATGGAGAAACTCCTATTTTCCCTGTACAAATCTTCAAAGTAAAAGAAGGGGTTAACTATGAAAAAGATGACCCTAACTACGATTTATTCCGTTTAGCAATGAAGACATCTGCGAAACGCTTATTCCCTAACTTTAGTTTCTTAGATGCTCCATTCAATAAAAAATACTATAAACCTAACGATTACAACAGTGAAGTAGCTTATATGGGTTGTCGTACTCGTGTAATGGGTAATGTTTATGATCCTACTCGTGAAGTTACATGTGGTCGTGGAAATTTAAGTTTCACAAGTATTAACTTACCACGCTTAGCAATTGAAGCTAAAGGTGATATAAATAAATTCTATAAATCCTTAGATGATATGATTGATTTAGTCATTCGTCAATTATTGCACCGTTTCAAAATTCAATGTGCTAAAATCGGTAAAAACTACCCATTCTTAATGGGACAAAATATCTGGCTTGACTCTGATAATATTGGTGAATATGACACTGTAAGTGAAGTACTTCGTCATGGTACTTTAACTGTTGGTTTTATCGGTCTTGCTGAAACATTAAAAGCTTTAATTGGTAAGCATCATGGTGAATCTGCTGAAGCTCAAAAATTAGGGCTTGCTATCATTGGTCATATGCGTAAACGCATGGACGATGAAGCTCAAAAAACAAAATTAAACTTCTCTTTAATTGCTACACCAGCAGAAGGTTTAAGTGGTCGTTTTGTAAAAATTGACCGCAAAATCTATGGTTCAATTCCTGGTGTTACTGATAGAGAATACTATACAAATTCCTTCCATATTCCAGTATATTATCCAATTAGTGCTTACAAAAAAATACAACTTGAAGCACCTTACCATAATTTAACAAATGGTGGTCATATAAGTTATATTGAAATGGATGGAGACCCTACAAAGAATTTAACAGCTTTTGAAGCTATTATCCGTTGCATGCATGATAACGGTATTGGTTACGGTTCTGTAAATCACCCTGTAGATCGTGATCCAGTTTGCGGATATACAGGTATTATCAATGGAGTATGTCCAAAATGTGGTAGAAGTGAAGCTGCCCATAAACGCCATGTTATTTTAAAACGTATGCGTGATAATTGTTGCAGTGCAACTTCCATTTAATTTAAATTTATAAATCAATAAAAATATTCGATAGAAAGAGTGATACAAATGTTAGTTAATGGTGTAGAAGTAAAAGTTAATGGTTTAACAGATATTACAGAAAAAGAAATCGTAAATTATATCAATTATATTAAAGAAAATTCTAGTGAAACTCTCGCTAGCCTCACTATTTCCGATGCTGGTGATGGAGAAGTCGCTCTTGACTATCGCACTCAACCTGCTCAATTTGAACGTATTCGCCGTATTACAGGTTATTTAGTAGGTACTGTAGACCGCTTCAACAATGCAAAACGTGCTGAAGAACATGACCGCGTAAAACATGGCCTTAATTAAGATTGCAGGCGTTGTCAATGATTCTATTGTAGATGGTGAGGGTTTTCGCTTCACCATCTTCACTCAAGGTTGCTATCACAATTGTCCTCAGTGTCATAATCCTCAAACTCATGATGTAAATGGCGGCCATGAAGTCGATACTGATGATTTACTTTCACAAATCTGTGAAAACCCATTATTAAATGGTGTTACCTTTAGTGGAGGAGAACCTTTTCTCCAAGCAAAACCATTGGCACAATTAGCCAAAGAAGTTCATAAACGTGGTCTTAATATCACCACATTTACCGGTTATACTTTAGAGCAATTACAAAATATGCACAATCCTGACATTGATGAGTTACTCAATCAAACAGATGTACTCATCGATGGACCTTTCCTTATAGAAAAAAAAGACCTAACTTTACAATTTCGTGGCAGTAGCAATCAACGTATTATTGATATGCAAAAAACACGCGAAAGTGGTCAAATTGTTTTAATTGAATATTAATTTTTCAGCAATAATCTAGATATATACTTAGATTATTGCTTTTTTTATATCATAATAACCTTTTAAATAAAATAAATATTTTTATCGAGAAAATTTGTATGACATATTGTTATTTTTAAGCAAAATATGTATAATAAATATTAAAGATGCTGAACGGCATTAAATCAAAAAGAGGTGTATATAAATGTTAGAAGATTTGAAAAAAATTGTTTTTGAAGCTAACTTAATGTTGCCAAAATATCATATGGTAACTTTTACTTGGGGTAATGTATCTGGTATTGACCGTGAAAAAGGTTTAATGGTTATCAAACCATCTGGTGTAGAATACGATACTATGAAAGCTGAAGATATGGTAGTTGTTGATATCAATACTGGAAAAGTAGTTGAAGGTGATTATAATCCATCTTCCGATACAGATACTCATATCAAAATTTATCAAGCTTGCCCTGAAATTGGTGGCGTTGTACATACACATTCCCGTTATGCTACATCTTGGGCACAAGCTCGCCGTGATATCCCTGCACTCGGTACAACTCATGCTGATGATTTCTATGGACCAATCCCTTGCACACGTCCTATGACTGCTGAAGAAATCGCAGGCTCTTATGAAGCTGAAACTGGTAATGTTATCGTTGAAACATTCAAAAAACGCGGTATCAAAATGATGGACGTTCCTGGCGTTATCGTATATTCTCATGGTCCTTTCACTTGGGAAAAAGACCCTATCAAAGCTGTAAAAAAAGCTGTTGTTCTTGAAGAAGTAGCTATGATGGCTTATCATGCTGTAACTATTGGCAATAATTTTGAACCAATGCAACAAGAATTATTAGATAAACATTATCTCCGCAAACATGGTGCTAATGCTTATTATGGTCAAAAAAAGAAATAGTATATAATAAATAATAATATATAAAGTAAAAACCACTTGTTAAATAATACGATTTATCAAGTGGTTTTTATTTTGTCATTTTTTCCAAAACTATATTCAAATTAAATGTTATAATATATTTATTTCTAAAAAAAATTATTTTTCAAGGAAGTGTTTTTGTGATTGGTTTTGGAACAATTGCCAACACTATCGCTGTTATTATCGGTGGTGGTATTGGTTTATTTTTGAAAAAAGGCATAAAAAAATCCCTACAAGATTCACTATTACAGGCTATGGGAATAGCTGTTTTATTCATTGGCATAGGTGGCACACTTTCTCAAATGCTTATATTCAAAGATGGTCATTTAGAAACTACAGGTACTATGCTGATGATATTTTCTTTATTAATCGGTACTTTAATTGGAGAAATCATTAATAGTAATATGCTTCTTGCTCTTATAGTGCCAGTAGTTTATCATATATTTAGTTAATAATTTATATTGGAGGAAAATTTGTGGAAAAAATAAATAAAATTAAAGGGGCTTTATATGGTGCAATTATTGGTGATGCTCTCGGTGCACCACTTGAATTCATGCCTCAAGAACAAATCAAATCTCAATTCGGCAAAGTTACAGAAATGATTGGTGGCGGTTGGTTACAAGTTCAACCAGGCGAAGGAACTGATGAAACAGCTCTACTTCTTGCTACTGCTTATGGAATTATGAAAAATCCTGAAAATCCATTTGCTGAAATCGGCAGGAATTTCATAAAATGGGCTATCAGCAGACCAAAAGATATCAGTGATACAACTCTTCGCAGTATTGATAAAACAATGTCTAAAGGTCATGGTAAACATCTTATTCCTAAAGCTCGTTGGCAAGAGTCCGCTGGACAAGTGGATTTATTCAGCAATCGCGGTAGTGTAGATAATGGTGCTATATTAAATACTTTATATCCTGCACTTTATTATACTGATGAATTCAATGCTGTTACTACTGCTCTTGATATCACTAATATGACTCATGTAAATACCCAATCTGATAACGCTTGCCGTATTTACGCTCAATTGATTTTCCGTATTTTGAATAACAATATCACTAAAGATGATATGGATAAAATGATTGATAATACTATGTATTACGATTATAAAAATGAAGAAACACAACCAACAGCTTCTGCTTACGATAGCATTATAGCTATGCTTCATGCTTTTATGCCTACAGATAATTTTGAAGATGCTGTACTGACGGCTATTAACTTTGGCGGTGATAGTGATACTATTGGTGCTATTACAGGTGGATTAGCAGGCTGTTACTATGGTTATGATAATATCCCAACTCGTTTTGTTGAAGCTATTCCTTCTGATATCAAAAAAATGCTCGATACTATTATTGAAGCTATTCCAAACTAAAAAAATATCCTTATAGATAGAAATTCTATTTATAAGGATATTTTTTATTTTATTTCTTAACTTTATAAACTCTTACTTCATAAGAACGCAATAATGTTGCTTCACGATTTCCATAAGTAGATGCTAGTAATGTTGCACCTTTTAATTCTGGTATTTTATAACCGCGAATTTTTGCTGTTGTATTAGCGATAACAATAATGCGTTCTAATTTATCTTTAGTTGTACGTGCATAAGCATATATACCTGGACTATATGACAATAATTCTTCATAATCGCCTTCAATTAATGCTGGATATTGCTTACGTAATTTTATTAAATTCTTATAATAATTAAGTACAGAATTTTCATCTTCTATTTCTGTTTCCACATTCAAATTAGGATATTCATCATTGAGTGGTAACCATGGTCTGCCAGTAGTAAAACCTGCTTTAGAGCCACTATTCCATGTCATTGGACTGCGTGCATTATCTCTACTGTATTTCCAAACACCTTTCATAGCTTCTTTTGGTGTCAATTTATCTTTTAGTGCCAATTCATATTGACCAATAGATGAAATATCATTATACATTTTAATTGATGGCCATTTTATATTTGTCATACCTAATTCTTGACCTTCATAGATAAATGGTGTTCCTCTCATAGTCAATAAAATTGTAGCAATAAATTTAGCTGCTAATTTTGTATCTGTTCCCTGTGGGAAGAAATAATTTGTGCAACGTGGTAAATCATGATTTTCAAAATAAACAGGTACCCAGCCATTATCTTTTGTAGCTTCTTCATCTTCTGTGAAACATTTTCTAATATCGATTAATTTCCATGATTTGCGTTTATGCCATGTGCAATCTTCATCAAAACCTAAGCGAATATGGCTAAAATCAAAGGACATATCAAATGCACCATTTTCGCCAATCCATTTATCAAAATTACTTGGATAAACACCATCTGCTTCTGCTACTGTAAATATATCTGCTCTATCAAAAACTTTTTCTCTAAATTCATGTAGAAAATCTAATATACCATCTTGATAAGTTGTAGCTTTAGCGATACTAGCTAAATTATCTGCTCCATCTACTGGTAAATCTTTAAATTCACTAGGTTTTTTAATATATACAATCGCATCAATTCTAAAACCACGAACACCTTTATCTAACCAGAAATTAGCTACATCAAATAAAGCTTGTCTAACTTCTTTATTTTCCCAGTTTAAATCTGGCTGAGCACTAGCAAAAGTATGCAAATAATATTGATTTGTTTTTTCATCAAGAGTCCATGCTGAACCGCCAAAAATACTACGCCAATTTGTAGGAGCAGAGCCATCTTCTTTGCCATCGCGCCAAATGTACCAATCACGTTTAGGATTATCTTTGGAGCTTCTAGACTCTTCAAACCATTTATGTTTATCTGATGTATGGTTAAATACTAAATCCATTACGATTTTTATATTGCGTTTATCTGCTTCCGAAATGAGTCTTTCCATATCTTCCATAGTCCCATATTCTTTAGCTACACTACAATAATCATAAATATCATATCCATTATCAACAAGTGGTGAAGGATAAATCGGACAAAGCCAAATAGCACCCACACCTAAATCTTGCAAATAATCTAATTTACTAATAATACCTGGAATATCTCCAATACCATCGCCGTTACTATCACAGAAAGATTTAGGATAAATCTGATATACAACTGTTTTTTGCCACCATTTTAATTCACCCATCATTTCCACCTCTATTTTTAATTAATCTAAGAAAAGCAGGTACTATTTGTACCTGCTTATTTTTATAAAATATCAATTATTTTGCAGCATTTAAAACTTCTTCTGTAATATCAACAGCAGTAAATAAAGCTACATCAGAAGTAATAATTACGCTATATCCATGTTCTTGAGCTACTTGTTTAATTGCATTATTAATTTTTTCCTGTACTGGTTTTACTAAATTAATCTGTTTTTGTCTTAAATCAGTAGCTACTCTTGCACGAACTTTTTGAATATCTGCCGGACTCATTTTTTCGTTAACAGATTTCTCAAATTCTTTTTGTGCTTCTTCAGTAAGTTTATTCATATTTTCCTGAATGGATTTACTTTCTGGAATATTAGCTAATACGTACTGATAATTAATAGTAGCAACACTTGCTGTTGTAGCTGGCTGATATACTTCAGCAGCAGAAGCAGTTCCTCCTATTCCTAGCATAAATAATGCCGAACAAATCATTGCTAAAAGTTGCTTTTTCATTTAAATGCCTCCTAATATGAACATTAAGTCCTTAGTGTTATTATAGCATAAATATATCTAAATCGTTATATATTATTTATTATAAATTAAGTGATGTACTCCCACCACTTTCGCTATCGCTTAAAAGTGGGGGCTTCTTGTTCGATACAACTTTTGTTGTAAGCATAAGCAAGCTATCC
>OJOC01000456.1_pt1 | contig 12278 bp, 13 predicted proteins | sample 1598151 | NCBI WGS metagenome assembly OJOC01 (sample SAMN03922459, study PRJEB24848) | human gut metagenome | isolation source: stool sample | host: Homo sapiens | place: Germany | collected 2009-11 | reverse complement strand
TTATTCCTTTTTGCCTTATACAATTTAAAACAATATGTCTTCACTACAATCACCTACTTTTCTACGATATTTAGGACAAAATACTACATGATATTTACAAGAATATACTATATTATTATTTGATTTATATTTCATAAAAGTATTATATAATTATAATAAATATAATACAATAAAAAATAATGATATCGAATCATTGTTTTTTAGCAAGCTTATATCCCCATATTTAGGGACTTTATGCTCGCATTTGGTAAAATCGGAATTTGTTTTAATCCTATGACTACTTGAGGTAAAATATCTTTTATATCTTGAGGAGAAAGAAATAAATGTGTAGCTTCAACTGATTTTTGCCAAATAATTGTCAATTTATTTATGAGTGTTTCATTTCGCAAAGAATAATCTATTTCTTTTAGATACATAATGAAACTCCTTTCGCTAAGGTAATAAATATATTTTAATTTATTATAGATTATATTTGAAGGCTTTAATAAGAATTGATATAATAGAGCATAATATTTTATTTGTAGTTTTAAAGAAAAGGACGAAGAAAATGAGAGAATTTACAAAAATAAAAATTACACCAAAAGGAGAACGTTCTGTAAAACATGGTCATCCATGGGTTTTTGGCGATGAAGTAATCGACATTGATGGCACTTATGAAAATGGCGATTTAGTTGATGTACTTACAAATAAAGGCAAATACCTTGGTACAGGTTTTATCAATGATAATTCTAAAATTCGTATAAGAATTATTTCCACAAATGCTAATGATAAATTTGATGAAGCATTTTGGGAACGTCGCGTGCGTTATGCTATAGATTATCGCCGTCAAGTAATGGGTGAAGACTTCAACTGCTGTCGTTTGATTTTTGGTGAAGCAGATAGTTTTCCTGGGCTTACAATTGACCGTTTTGAAGATGTATTAGTAGCACAAGTTTTATCTTTAGGTATCGAAGTTCGCAAAGATGTTATTTTTAGCAAAGTAATTGAAATCATGCGTGAATATGGCGAAGAAATAAATTGCTTTTATGAACGCAATGATGTTAAAATTCGCAAACTTGAAGGCATGGAAGAATACAAAGGATTTTATAAACATCCATTATTAGATGAAAGTAAGGAACATACAACTTTAGTCATTACTGAAAATAATATTAAATATAATGTTGATGTAGAAAACGGACAAAAAACAGGCTTTTTCTTAGACCAAAAATACAATCGTAGAGCCGTAGCTCATTTGGCAAAAGGTAGAAAAGTATTAGATTGCTTCACTCATACAGGAGCATTTGCTTTAAATGCTGCTAGTGGCGGTGCATTATCTGTAACAGCTGTAGATATTTCTCAAGAAGCAGTAGATATGACTACTAAAAATATTGAAATGAATGGGCTTGATAATGCAAAAGCAATTAAAGCTGATGTATTTAATTTATTGACAAAACTCATTGAAGAAAAAAATAAAGATTATGATTTTATCATCTTAGATCCACCAGCATTTACAAAATCTCATGCGACTGTAACAAATGCTTATCGTGGATATAAAGATATCAATTTGCGTGCAATGAAATTATTGCCACGTGGCGGATATTTAGCAACTTGTTCTTGCTCTCATTTCATGAAAGAAGATTTATTCTTAAAAATGTTAAATGAAGCAGCAAGTGATGCCAAAGTAACACTTCGTCAGATAGAAGCACGTCAGCAATCTCCTGACCATCCAATTGTATTTGGTATTCCAGAAACTTATTATCTTAAATTCTATTTATTCCAGATCGTATAGTTAGAAGAGAGGCAAATATTTTTGATATTTGCCTCTTTACTATATAATAACTATTTAGAGGTGTAAATAATTGTATTTACGACATTTTAATGAAAATGATTATCTTGAATTGACAAAATATTATATGCCTAATTTAAAAGAAGAACAATTTAAACAGATAATAAGAGAATGGAATTTATTGAAATATAAAAATAAATTTTTTGAGATATTTGCTATTGTAGAAAATAGACAGATAGTGGGTATGATATCATTATATCAACATACTAGTACTGTAGTTAGCGAAGGAGTAGAAATTTTTAAACCATTTAGGAATAAAGGATTAGCAACTAAAAGTATACTGTTAATACAAAATATAGCTAAATTTTATGGATATAAGGTAATTACTGCTCAAGTAGCTAGAAAGAATATAGCTAGTATAAAACTTCACAAAAAGTTAGAATTTGAAATATATCATGAATTTATTTCTCTAAAAGAAAATCGGCAATTATTATTTATAAAAACCTTATAAATCAATAATGCGAATTTCATTGCCATGAGGTAGTAATAGATTATATAAGTCTTCAAATTTTAAAAATACAGTGGCGGTATTTTCCATAGGGTGCATACCTATTGTTTGATTTTGTAATTCACTATCAAATATCATTAAGATATTTTTATCTTTGTTATTTAATATGGCAAGTGGTGTAACGCTACCAGGTTTTACTTCTAGCATTTGTTCCATAGTTTCTTGTTTTGCAAAACTAAGACGTTTGCTAGGAATTTTTTCACTTAATTCTTTAAGGTTGATATTTTTATGCACAAATAAAGAAACAAGATAGAAATTTTTCTTTTTAGCATCACATAAAAATAGATTACGAATGACTTTTTCACGATTAGGAAGATTAGATTTATCGCCTTCTTCTACAGAAAATATAGGCGCATGTTCATATTTAGTGAAAGGTATTTGTTTATCAGTAAGATATTGTAAGATTTCAGTCTTATTCAAAATAAAATCTCCTTTAATTAAATTTAGATATAAAAAAGCTGTAATAATTGAGTAGTTTCTCAAATTATTACAGTTTTTTTGTCATATCGTGCCAAACTTAAAAGTTTTAGTAGGATATATAGTTTAGAACATAGAAAACATCAAATGTTACAGTTAATCTAGAATGAAAATACTAATAATCATTCAAATACAAAATGTTAATTTTAATCAGCAAAAAATATTATATAAGAAAAAGATGTTTTTTTCAATTTATATCTTTTTATGGAATTAATTATTTTGATAAAATACTATTAATCTGAACTTGAAATGGATGGTATTTTGTGATATATTTATTTTAAAGATTGAAATAAATATATTTGGGGAGGAAAAGCAATGCAAAATGTAATTGAGTTAAAGTCTTTATTTAATAGTGATGATTTTAAAGAGGACATTATAACTAGAGTATTGGAAAAATATAAAGATAAAACAGTAGAAAAGAGAATAAAAATTTCTAGGAATTTAGACTATATTATAAGAACAGAAAATATTGATTGCGGAAAACTATTAGAAAAGGCTGTTAAAGATTATCTAGTACTTAAATATTAAATTTATAAATATTGTGGGCTATTTAATATTGATAAATAGTCCACAATATTTACAAGGTTAGAAAGGAGTATTTTGATGAGAGTATATCAAATACGAATGCAGATCTTTTTGTTAGAAGATATTGCTATTAATAAAATTCAAGAAAAGATAACAGCTTTTATTGATTCGGGTTTTAAAACTGATGAGAAGTGGTTAAATTTTCATGAACAGAATAGTTACAAAAATTATTGCTATGATCAGTTATATCCAATAGAAAAAGATCGGGTTTATAAAAAAGGAAAGATATATACTTTGACTATACGTACTGTAGATTTAGAATTAGCAAAATATTTTAAATTAGTATGTGTGGACAATCACATAAAAGAAATTAAAGGATTGGTAGCAGAAATCAGAGTGTTGCCAAAAAAAATGTTAGAAAGAGTATATACGCTTACGCCTATGATCATAAAAACAGAAAAAGGTTATTGGAAAGAAGCTATAAGTTTTGCAGAATTTGAGCAAAGATTAAAAGTTAATTTAATTAAAAAATGGAATGCTTATCATCAAGAAAAAATTGATGAAGATTTTGAATTATACACTATGATAGAACTTAAAAATAAAAAGCCAATTGCTATGGAATATAAAAGTATAAAATTATTGGGCGATAAAGTTCAAATACAAGTGGCAGATAATAAGCGTGCTCAAGATTTGTGGTATTTCGCTTTAGGTGTTGGTCTGGGGGAAATGAACGCTCGTGGCTGTGGATTTTTGAATTATCGTTGGTTATAACTTTATTTAAAAGAAAGGAGGAATTTTATGTTTGAAGAATGTTTAGAAGTATTTAAAAGAGAATTAGACTATGATAATAATCTTATCTTGGACGAATATATACCAGCAGATGGTTCTTATATAATTGTAGATGCTGAAGGTAAGATAAAAAATTATCAAGATATAAAACTTGATAAAAAAAAGAGAGGAACAAGTGAGGCTGTAGAAAAAGGTAGTTATTTTAAAGAGATATGTTTTTATGATTATCATAGTAAATTGATTTCTATGAACAAACCTATGGATAGCAAAAAAGTAATTCATTCTAATAACTATTTATCATTTGCAGTGAAAAAAGAAAGTATTACGTCTAAATTAACAGAAACTATTATTGATAATTATTATGATACTTTAAAAAATCCTTTAGAAGCAAAATATAAGAAATCTAAAGAAGCAAGTAAGATTTATCAAAAATTTGAAGAAGAGCATAGTGCTGTAGATATAGAATTATTAGAAAGATGCAGAAGGTGGATAAAACAGCATATCTTTTCTATTGATAAATTAATAAATGTTGATTTAGGAAAAAAAGAATATCTTAAAATTTTCTTTGAAGTTTTTGAAGTAGGTGAAGAAGATAATAAGAAGAATAGAGAGTTATTTATTCAAGAAGATAATAGATATATTTTCCCTAACATCTATAATAGTAATGATTATAATGTAGAAGTTGAGGGGAAAATACAAGGTATTCCAGATAATAATATGGGAATGAATGCTAAAAAACCATTTTTAGCTATAAAGACAAGAAAAACTCCTGCTGCTTATTTAGTAGATATAAATAAAGCTATTTTGCAAAAACAATTTTTTGAGTATTTAATGAATTTTGCTGCTAATGGTAAAAATAATATTTATATAGATACGAAAAACTATAGAATTAAAGCATATAGTGATCAAGACGAACGCGATGATTTTGATGAAATGGCTTCAGGATATTATTTACGTATTCAAAAGGGCAAAGAATTAGAAATTCAGATTCAAGATAATATAGTGGATTATCAAAATAGATTAAAAACAAATTTTGAATATATGAAGTTTATAAGTATTGATATTAAAGGAGATAAATTACCTGAATTTGCTAAGAAGTATGGCGTTTATGATAAACGAACAAGTATTGGTACATTAATTAATGAAATATTTTTTTCAAAATTTTTGAGAACAAATTATTTTATAGATGCAAATGATATGAGTATAAAAGATAGTGTGTTAAGACAAAATATTATTATGTATCGTAATATAATTTTTGATTGGGTTTATAAAGGAATTGATAATAATTTTAGTAAAGCAGAAGAAAAATTTGCTTTAGATTTAATAAAAAATTCAATACGAAATGAAGATAAATATAACTTAAGACCTAAATCACAATTGAATTTGCATTGGTCATTAAAGGATTATTTTCTTAAAATGAAAAAAGAACAAGGAGGAGATACAATGGCTGATATAGCAACAAAAATTAGAACAAGCGTAAAAGAAAAAATTATGTTTAAAGAGGATTTGATAATGCCTAGTGATGATAAAGAATATTATTATGCAGTAGGGCAATTATTATCATATTTTATTTTTAAAAGCAGAGCTGGTAAGAGAATGCAATCTATGATAAATCCAGTACTTAATGCTAAGCGTGATAACATTATAAAAATGAGATTATTTCAGTTATATAAAAAATATAATTATGATATATCTATCAATAATTATAATATGAAAAAGCTATATGCAATGATTTTAGGCTATAAGCCTCAAAATAAAGTAAATCAAGAAATGATTTTATTTGGCTATTTAGATGAAAATATATTATTAAAAAGTAATGCAAAAATTGTTAAAAAAGAGAACTAATATAATTTTAGGAGGATATAAAAATGGAAAATAAAACTATGAATAAACGAGTATATGGTATATTGGGTATTTCTTCAATTATGGGAAATTGGAATGCAGATTTTTCAGGTTATCCAAAATCAACAAGTGATGGCAATGTATTTGGCAGTGATAAGGCATTAAAATATCCAATGAAAAAGATGTGGGATAATGAAGAACAAAATGTTTTATATATTAAATCATTAGCATTTGGAGAAAAAGGAAAAGATGGTTCTATTAGTTTAACACCTAGAACTTTAAAAGAACGTTATGAATTATTATTTGGTGAAGATGATTTAAAAGATGTAAAAAAGGTTTTGACTAATTTAATGACAGCAGTAGATGTAAAAAATTTTGGTGCAACTTTTGCGGAAGCTGGCTGTAATATTGCCATTACTGGTGCAGTACAAATTGGTCAAGGCTTTAATAAATATATTGATACTAATGCAGAAGAACAAGATATTTTATCTCCATTTAAAGATGCAAAAGCAAAAGAGAAAAATGAAGTAAAAGCAAAAGCAAAAGCTAAGGCGAATAATTTATCAGAAGATGATATTGAAGTAAAAGATGCTCAAAATTCTACATTAGGTACAAAAATAACAAGTAATGAAGCACATTATTTTTATCCATTTGTAATTAATCCACTTGCTTATAAAGAATTAGTAGATTTAGGTGTTACAGAAGGTTATACAGAAGAAGATTATCAAAATTTTAAGCGTACAGCATTAGTATCTGCCACAGCATTTGCAACAAATTCTAAAGTGGGCTGCGAAAATGAATTTGCTGTTTTTGTAGAAACGCAAAGTGATACTTATTTACCTAATTTATCTGAATATGTAACTTTTTCAAAGGATGAAGATGAAGAAAATAAAGACATTGAAGATAAAGACCTTAAAGATATTAAAGATAAAAATATTAATATTATAGATTTAAAAAATTTGGCGGATATATTAAATGATATGAGTCAGCAGATTAAATCTGTAGAAATTTATTACAATCCATATACTACAAAATTAGCAAATAAAGATATGAAATTTGCTAAATACTTTAATATCATAACCTCTAAAGAGGTGCAATAAATGGAAATTTTAAAATTTAAACTCAGTGGAAAGAGTGCTTTTTTTAAAAAGCCTGAAGTGAATACGTATTGTTATTTTACGTATGGCAATATTCATAGAGTGGCTTTATTAGGCATTTTAGGAGCTATCTTAGGATATAAAGGTTATAGCCAAATGCAAGATATTTTGTCTAATAAAAAGAAAAAAGGAAAATTAGAATCATCGTATCCTGAATTCTATGAGAAACTAAAAGATTTGAAGATTGCTATTTTGCCTTTAAATAATAAAGGTATTATCTCTAAAAAAATACAGATATTTAATAATTCTGTTGGTTATGCTTCTAAAGAACAGGGCGGAAACTTGATAGTAAAAGAACAATGGCTTGAAAATCCTAAATGGGAAATTTGTATTTTGTTAGATTGTGAGGAAGCTAAAAAAATCAAAGAAGCTATACAAAATCATAAATGTAAATTTTATCCATATTTAGGAACAAATGATCATTTTGCAGATATTGAGTATTTAGGTGTAGAAGAAGCTAAAACTATAGAGGATGAAATGTATAGAATAGATAGTTTTGTCTTTAATAGTGATGTAGATATATTAAATTTAGAAGAAGAAGATTTAGAGGATTGGAAATCTCAAGGAAAGCCTACATCTAAGGGAAATTTTAAATATGAAGAAGCTTTGCCGTATACTATCAATGAGATAACAAATAATTATAAATTTCAAAGATTTGTATATACTGGAAATTTGATAGAATTAAATAATGATAGAAAAGTATATCATATACAAGATAAGAATGAGGAAGAACAAATAGAAGATAAATATATTATATTTTATTAAATAAGTAGATATGGCTGATTAATAGAAACAAATGTTGTAAATTTTGTTAGTTAGAAGGTGATTTAGGTGGACTATAAAATTCTAAATGAGTTAATAGATAATGTAGATAAGTATAAAGCACATAAAAAACCTAAAAATGAAAAAGATGAAAAGGGAGAACAAATATATGAAACTTTGCTAGAACATACAAAAAGAACAGAAAAATATTTTGATAAATTTTGGCAATTGAAAAAATGTGATGATATTCTAGATAGATTTTGTAGTGTTTTATGGCAAGACAAAATGATAAAGAAAAAAGATATAGAAGAAGCTAAAATTATATTAAAAGAAATGATAGAGGCTATTCCTATTTTTCATGATTTGGGAAAAATAAATCCTAATTTTCAAATTGAAAAAATGGGTAATAAAGAAATTATTAGAGATGAAAATTTTATAGAAACAAAACATTCTTTTATTTCAGCAATAATATATTTATCTTATTTTAGAAATAAAATAGTAAATAAAGTAAAAGGAAGAAAAATAAAAGATTTACTTAAAGAATTTATATTGTATCATGCTTATATTATAGAAAGACATCATAGTGATATAGATAAAATTGGTAAATTTGTTGGAAAGATTAATTTTAAGGCAAATCCTGATACTGAACAAGCAATTAAAGAGTTACCTATTAGTAAATTAATAGAGGCTATAACTAAAAGTAAAATATATATGAAAGATTTATCTTTAAAGAAAGGTAGTACAGATAATCTGATTGCATCATTTGAAGATAAAAAGTTTATTAATAAAAATGATAAGAGGCGTAGTGAAAAACAAGGGATATATATTTGTATCTATATAAGATGGTTATATTCTTTATTAGTAGCAAGTGATTATTATGCGACTTCGGAATTTATGAATGGTGGCTCTTTTAATGAAGTTGATGATTTAAATAATATTCAAGATTGGATAAATGTTTATGAAAATACAGATTTAATGAAAAATATTCGTAAATATCAAAATGAAAATTATCCTATGTCTATGGAGAATTTAAATAAAGCTACAAATATAAATATATTACGTAGTGAAATTTTTTGTGAAGCTGAAGAAAAAATAAAAAATAATTATCAAGAAAATATATTTTATTTAGAGGCTCCAACAGGTAGTGGTAAAAGTAATACAGCAATGAATTTAAGTTTTAAATTGATGTCTTGGAATAAAGATTTATGTAAGGTTTTTTGGATTTATCCTTTTAATACCTTAGTAGAACAAAATTTAGATACATTAGAAAATATTTTTGGAAAGAAAGAGAATATTATCTCAAGAATAGCTGTAATAAATTCATTAACACCAATAAAATTAAAACATGTAGATTGTAAAGGAAATATAATATCTGAAAATGATGAACCTGATGAGAATAACGAAAAAAATGTTTATAGGCAATCTTTGTTAGATAGGCAATTTTTGAATTATCCTATGATTTTATCAACACATGTTAGTTTATTTAATACTATATTTGGAGAAAGTCAACAAAATTTATTCGGTTTTTATCAGTTAATAAATAGTGTAATAGTATTAGATGAAATTCAAAGTTATAAAAATAGTATATGGACAGAAATAATATACTTTTTAAAACCATTGTCTAATTTATTCAATATGAAAATTATTATTATGTCAGCTACATTGCCTAATTTAGATAGATTATCTCAAGGTCAATCAGAGGCAATATTTTTACTAAAGAATTCTAATAAATTTTTTAAAATAGATTGTTTCAAAAATCGTGTTCAGTTGAATTATGATTTATTAGATACTAAAGTTGATGATAAATTTAATCAATTAAAAGAGCATTTAAAACAACATTTAGATACAGATAAAAAGATTTTAATTGAATTTATAAAAAAACGAACAGCTAATGACTTTTGGTTATATCTAGTAGAAGATGAATACTTTAGAGAAAAAAATATAAAAATTGAGTATTTATCTGGAGATGATAGTTTAGCTGAACGTAAAAGAATTTTGGATAAAATAAAGCAAACAGAAGATACTATAGTTTTAATAGCAACACAAGTTATTGAAGCTGGCGTAGATATAGATATGGATATTGGTTATAAAAATATATCTAAATTGGATAGTGAAGAACAATTTATAGGTAGAATAAATCGTTCATGCAAAAGGAAGGGAATAACATATTTTTTCCAAATTGATGATGCTAAAGATATCTATAAAAATGATATTAGAGTAGATAGTGAATTTACGTTAGAAAAAGAAAAGATGAGAGAAATTCTTATTAATAAAAATTTTGGTGATTATTATAATAAAATTTTAGATGTAACTAAAAATAATAATAAAGCCTATATTAAAGATTTTTTAGGATCTATAGCTGATTTAAACTATGAATATATAGATAAACATATGAAATTAATTGATGAAGATAAAAATATAGTACAGGTTTATTTAGCTAGAAAAATTGTAGATATTAATGGTGATTTGATAGATGGTAAAGAGATTTGGAAGCAATATGTAAATTTATGGAAAATGAAATGTTCTATAGATTATGCAGAGTGGAAAGTAAAAATGTCTATAATAACAAGTAAAATGAATTATTTTATATATCAAGTTAATAAATCAAACTTAGAACTAAAAGAATATAATGATAAAATGGGCAACATAATTTATATAGAAGATGGTGATAAATATTTTACAAAAGATAAATTTAATAGAGAGATGCTACAAGGTGTTGGAGGTATAGATTTTATTTGAAATAAAGAAGGTATCCAAGATGAAAGTGAACGGAACTTTGATGAATTATTATATTCATTGTCCTAGATAATGCTATTTATTTGGAAATCGGATAAATTTAGAAGATAATAGTGAAACGGTAAATATAGGTAAAATTCTTCATGAAGAACGAGCGGATAATGAAAATACAGAAATAGCCTTAGATAATATTAAATTAGATAAATTAACTAAAGAATATTTGACAGAAATTAAAAAATCTGATGCAGATATTGAAGCTTGTAAATGGCAATTATTATTGTATTTGAAGATATTAAAAGATAAAGGAATTGTGCGGAAAGGAAAATTAGAGTTCATTGAAAAAAAGAAGATTGTTAAGAAAACAATGTTTTTAGAACTAACTCCAGAGATAGAAATTATGTTAAAAAAATATGTAAAAGCTATTGATGAATTACTAAAATGTGATAAAGTTCCACCAGTTTTAGGTAAAAGCAGTTGTAAAAAATGTGCTTATTATGAGTATTGTTATATTTAAAATTTTTGTTCGGAGAAAGACGTGATATTATGGGTAGTACAAAGTGTATTGCATCTATGGGTGAATTGAGTCGAAAAGATAATTCTTTATGTTTTAAAAATGAGAAAAAACATGTATATATTCCTGTAGAAAATATTAAAGAAATTTATTGTTTTAATGAAGTGAGTATCAATAGTAAATTATTGGATTTTTTGGCACAGAAAAATATAATAGTTCATTTCTTTAATTATTATGGCAATTATAGTGGCACTTTTTATCCAAGAAAAAAATATATGAGCGGAAAATTGTTAGTGAAGCAAGTTAATAAATTTAAAACAGATCGTTTGACTGTAGCAAGAGCGATTGTAAAAGGAATTGGTATTAATATTTATGAAGTGTTGTATCACTATTATAAGCATGATAAAAAAGAGGTAAAAGAAGTATTAGATTGGATAAAAACACAATTTTATTCAGCTGTAAATGAAGTAAAATCTATACCAGAGTTAATGGCTTTTGAAGGCGATTTATGGCTTAGATTTTATAGCACATTTAAATATTTTTTACCTGAAGATTTTGTTATGAACAAACGAGTAAAAAGACCACCAGATAATCCTATAAATGCATTGATATCTTTTGGCAATACTTTATTATATACAAAGACAATATCAGCTATTTACAGAACACATTTAGATCAACGAATAAGTTTTTTGCATGAGCCTTCAGAAGGAAGATTTTCTTTAAGTTTAGATATAAGTGAAGTTTTTAAACCTGTTATTGTATTTAAAACTATTTTTGATTTAGTGAATAATAGAAAAATAAAAGTAGAAAATCATTTTGAGAGAAAAGTAAATTATTGCATATTAAATGAAGAAGGTAGAAACATATTTTTAAAAGCTTTTCAAAATCGTATGGAAATGGTAGTGCAACATCCCAAATTAAAGAAAAAGACATCATATCATTCAATGATAAAGATAGATTGTTATAAGTTAATAAAATTTATTATGGAAGATAAAGAATTTATACCATATTCATTGAAAGCAGGGTATTGATGAATGAGTAAAAAAATAAATTATAATTATGCTTTTTTATTTTATGATGTAAATGAAAAGAGAGTACAGAAAGTATTTAAGATATGTAAAAAATATTTATCGCATTTTCAAAACT
>OJOC01000426.1_pt1 | contig 13043 bp, 7 predicted proteins | sample 1598151 | NCBI WGS metagenome assembly OJOC01 (sample SAMN03922459, study PRJEB24848) | human gut metagenome | isolation source: stool sample | host: Homo sapiens | place: Germany | collected 2009-11 | reverse complement strand
AATCCCATCCAGGAACCGGCGTCTGTAAACCATCCCCCGCAACGTGTCAGTGTATCGGGGGTATAGGCTATATCCAGTATGTTATTGAATTCATATCTTTTGCCTGTGGGGGTGTTCTCACCGGCAGGTGTGCAGGCCGTTGTGAGACCTGCGACTACTGCTGTGAGAAGAATGATTTTGGTAAATTTATATTTCATGTCATTTCGTTATTATTTTAAAACCATTTCTTATGCGCTTTTTCAGCGGCATCGTCTTGATTGCTCAAAGGTTGCATGGTAAAGCTGTATTGCCATTCGTGCGGAGTGATGGTATATTCCGGATGTACTTGCGCTCCCCAGGTATTATCTCCACCTACCCCCATATGACGGTGGTCGATGTTTAACCATATCATGTCTTTCTTCATAATACTTCCACCATGACGGCGTTCGGTATTGAATGCCACATAGTCAATATCCTCCAACGGGAAATTCCATGCGCTGACATTCAGCGGTTCCTCACCTGTGATTAACAGGCCTTCCCCTGCTTTATTACGCAATGCAACCCATCGTACATCGGTTTTGTTGCCGGTTTCCTGTGCACGGACATACGGATGGAATTGTTCCCATACTGTAGCGGTATAGAGTCCGATAGGATAACCCGTCTTGCGGTCTGCATAGTTTTCTTGTGGTCCGCGGCCCAACCAGGTCATCACATCATATTCTGCCGGAAGAATCATACGCATACCCAGGCGTGGTATTTCAGGAAGGGATTTGTTGCCGGGTACAAAGTGCATACTTACTTTGACTGCTCCATTGGGTCGTACTTGATAGACAGTCTGCAAAGTTGATTCTTGTGCTTCCAGCTTATAATTTACAGTAACGGTTGCCAGTTGTTTGTTTGAATCTTCTTTCAGGTCGATACTTTGTAACTTGGCGTTCTTGCCTGCAAATTTCCAGATGCCGCAACGCTCCAGGTGGTTGTTGGCAACATCATTATCGGTCAATGCACGCCAGAAGTTGGGTTGCAAACCCTCTTTTATCAGATTCTTCCCGTTATATAAGAGTTCTGTCATTTCACCATCAGCAGTAGAGAATGCGATACGGAAGTTCTCTCCTGTCAAAGTAATGGCATCCGGAGTACGTTCGGTATTTACAGTTTTGTCTACTAGTTCCCGGGCAGTCCATGTAGCATTCAGCAGCCGTTCTCCTTCCGGATTCAGTTGCCATTGCTCCATGGCTACCTGATGTCCCTTCGGAACTAATGGGGCTTCCTTTTTGGTAAATGCTTCCAATTTCAGGAAGTATTCTTTTCCATCGTTAGGAATCAAGTTCATCGGGATAGTGATGAAGGCAGAAGAACGGGCGGCCATAACCGGGAAATCCATTTCACCGCTTTGTACAGCTTTTCCGTCTGTTTCTACAGTCCAGTGTAGTTTGTAATCCTCCAAACCGATAAAATCATGCCAGTTAGTCACTTTAATTTGCTTGGTGGTAAAGGCAACCGGATCAAAATGAATATATTGATATACTTTTTTCACTTCCCAGATGTGCGGATGAAGTGAACGGTCGGCAGCTACCAGTCCGTTGGCACAGAAGTTGGAGTCATTAGGAACACCCACGAAGCCCATATCGCCTCCGTAAGCCCAAATCTTGTTTCCGTTCTTGTCTTTGATATCAAAAGTAGCGTCTACCCAGTCCCATATGAAACCACCTTGCAACTGGTCATATTTATAAATCAAATCCCAATAGTCTTGCAGGTTACCTACACTGTTACCCATGGCGTGGGCATATTCACATAGAATCATCGGGCGTGCGTCGCGTTGGTTTACATGGCGGCGGAGCGCCCAGACACGTGCATACATCGGACAATAAATGTCAGATTTGGCATCATAACCACCTCCTTCATATTGTACAGGGCGGGTAGGATCGAACTTCTTGGTCCAGTCATATAACGTTTCAAAGTGTTTTCCGTAGCCGGACTCATTTCCCATTGACCAAGTGACAATGGCAGTGATATTGCGGTCCCTCAGCACCATGCGGCTCATGCGTTGCATAAACGGTACTTCCCAATCGGGATAATTAGCCAGTGTGCCATCTTTATGCGCCTGCATACCATGGCTTTCAATGTTTGCTTCATCTACCAGATACAAACCGTATTCGTTACACAATGCATACCATTCATAGCGGTTGGGGTAATGGCAAGTGCGTACAGCATTCAGGTTGAATTGTTTCATCAACTGAATGTCTTTTATCATGCTCTCTACGGTGATGGTACGACCATGATGCGGATCGTGTTCATGGCGGTTTACTCCTTTAAACAATACGGCTACCCCATTTATCAGTTGCATGCCGTTACGCATTTCCACAGAACGGAAACCGAAAGGCTGTGTGAATGATTCCAAGGCTTTTCCTTGAGCATCGTAGGTGCTGACTACCAATGTATAAAGATTGGGTGTTTCGGCATTCCAAGGCAATATGGCCGGGAACAAGTGTTTCTGAGCGAATAAAGTATCTGTAGCAGAAGTTATTTCCTTTTTATGCTGGTAAATTACATTGCCTTTGTCCATAACCTTCACTTCCACGATTCCTCCCAGATGAGGCTTGTGGAGTGTGATATCCAGATTAAAATCTCCGTCTTTATAACCATTTGTCAGACCGGCTACCAGTTTGAAGTCTTGTACACGGCTTTGAGGACGGGCATAGAGATATACATCGCGTTCAATACCGCTATATTTCCAGTAATCCTGATCCTCCAGGTAGGAACCGTCACTATAACGGAAAACTTTAACGGCCAGTTTGTTCTTCCCGGCTTTTAAGAACGGAGTAATATTGAAATGAGCCGGAAGACGGCTGTCTTCACTGTATCCTGCCAATTCACCGTTTACCCAGCAATAAAAAGCGGACTCAACTCCTTCAAAATCAAGGAAGATATCCATTCCTTTCCAATGGGCCGGTACGGTAAATTCACGTACGTATGCTCCTACCGGATTGTAATCGGTTGGAACATGAGGCGGATTGGCAGGGAAGGGGTAAGCTACGTCAGTATAGATGGGGGAGTCAAATCCTTGCAGTTCCCAGCTTCCCGGAACCTGTATGTCTTTCCAGCGTTTGGTGTTATACCTCATTTTATAAAAATCTGTCGGGCATTCCTCATTGTTTTTAGAGAATAAGAACTTCCAGGTTCCGTCTAGTGAAATGCGGCGTTCTGTAGCAGGGTTTACTGCAAAACGCTGGGCGGCAGGTAAAGCCTGTTGTTTCAGTGCATTGGCCTCATTCGTATAAGGAATGAAATGGGCATGGGCAGGTTCACGGTTTATTTCATTTATTTGTGGATTCTGCCAGGGCACATTTTCACCCCAGGCGGAAGCACAAACAAACAATAGTGTAAGAACAGTATGAAGAGAGTGTTTCATGGTTATTGTTATTTTAAATAGAACAGAAAAGAGTCACAAGAAAAGGTACGCTGAAGTCTACTACAAAGCCGTGAAATATAGAAACCACTACGAAACTTTGATCGGAATAGCGGGTGATGATGGGTAATGTTGTATCCATCGTAGTGGCTCCTCCGGCAGAAATAGGGGCCAGATTGCCAAACCAGCGTACTAGCAACGGGGCAAAAAGCAAAGTGATAATCTCACGTGTGATATTGGATAATAATGCAATGGTTCCCAACTCCGGACCTTTATATTCTGTAATAAAGATACTGGATAGAGAGTAATAGCCGAAACCGGCACCTACTGCCATACAGTCTGTTACTGAGCGGTGCGAGAGAAACAGACTGACCACTGCGCATCCTGCCAGTGTTCCCAATATGGTCATGACCGGTAGAAAGATCAGGCGGGGATTTAATGAACGGAAATTACGTAAAGTCTGCGGATCATTACCTACACTGACTCCTACACTGAACATTAACGCACACAAGGCGTAGAAACTTAGCTTACTTTGTGTAAAGTCGTATGGAATAAGGTGATATACCCCACAAAGAGCTCCCAGTACAAAGAATCCGACGATAATCAAACTTCCTTTCATACTTGTCCCTCCTTATTTCTTTTGTAAAGTACATACCATAAAGCCCATGCTGCTGTAACACTGCCCAGCACTGCTGCCAAGGTGATGACAATGGCTTCCAACCCTATAGTGTGCAGACCATTGATAATTTTCTGATTGCCGCCTACATCTATACCCAATAAAAAGAGTAGCAACCAAATAAGAACGGTGATGACTTTGTGTATTCCTGAAAGCTTCTGCTTGCGAAGCAGGAAGCCGAGGAGCATCCCCGTGAGCATTAATCCAATAATTGTAAACATATCTATGTCGTTTTATTTATAGGCAAAGATACTTCATTTTTAGATTACAAGGCGGTATCACTGTAGCGAAAACCGCCTTGTTGCCTAATTATATCTAACCAAAAAAGAAAATACTTATTTTAAGGCATCATTAGCATTCAGCTCTGTAAGAGGAGTGGGGTAGAATGAATTTTTGTCTTCATTGAAGCCTGTTCTTCCGGCAGCTTGCAGGGCTGAGGACAGTTTGCCCCAACGGCGGAGATCATACCAACGATAGTTCTCAAGAGGGAATTCAATCATGCGCTCGTGTTCAATTTGCGCGCGGACTGCTTCTTGAGAAGTACCTGTCATGGGTGGCATATCCCCGTGAACGCTTCTTACTTCATTGATTAAAGGAATAGCTTGTTCGGGATGTCCCTGTTCATTCAATGCTTCGGCTTTCATTAACAGTACGTTGGCATAACGCATCAAAGGAACATTGATAGCAGAATAGTTTTGGTTTAAACCTTCATAGGTCGAGGGCATGAATTTACGGAAGGCTACGCGTTCTTTGTTGTCGAACCAGTCATTATAGTCGTAGCCATAGACACGTCCGTTACCATCGTTATAATAGTCACAATTAAAAAATAATGTTGCATACATACGCGAGTCATAACGTCCTGTAGTAGCCGTTTCCCCTTCTTTTTTGAATTCACTAATCAATGTTTGACTGGGAAGAATCTCATCCCATCCCCCAAGTTCGGAAACACCGATCCATCGATGGAACTGAGTACGATAAGTAGCTCCGTTTGCAGAACTCATAGAGAATTGAATTTCAAAAATCGATTCTTTACTGTTTTTATTATCCCCGCTGAACATAGTGCTGAAATTATTAACCAGTTCATATCCTTTTACTTGGTTGAATGCTTCTATAGCACTGGCCAGATAAGAGTCTTTGTTGGTTGCCTCTTCATAGGCGCGTGTCAGATAGGCGAAACCAAGATATGCATAAGCAGAACCGCTTGTGGCACGGCCTACATTATCAGCGTCACGTGTTGCAGGCAGACTGGTTGCACGTTTCAAGTCTTCAATGATGAAATTCCATGCATCCTCACGGGAAGAAAGGGGCTTGCTTAATTCAGCCGGGTCAGTGATATATTTATCACGAACTATGATTTCTTTCCAGTTCAATAAAAGTTGCATGTGGTAATAAGCGCGGATAAAGTAGCCTTCATTGACCAATTGTTCGCGTGTTGCTGCATCTATATTCTCATCGGGTATTTCTGCGGTTTTTTCAATTACCTGATTAGCAAAACTGATGCCTTTATAGTAGCATTGCCAGTAATAACTGAACTGAGAGTTACCATTGGTGTAGGTATAGTTGCCTAATTCCACCCAGTTCGGGTAATTCAGAGCATCACTTCCCAATTGGATAATATCTTCACGATAGGCTTCTACCGGCCATTTGATTTCCGGGAAAGACCACATGTCACCCGAATAAGTCATCAGGTAAAGTTGGGAGTATGCGGCGGCAAGTCCGGCTTCAGCATCAGACTGGTTACGCCAAAAACTGCTTGATGTCAACTGGTCAGGAGATTCTACCGTGAGATAATCGTCACAAGCGCTAAATAAACTTGCAATGCAGATACTTGCTATGTATAATAGTTTCTTCATTTTCTTATTACTTTAAAGGATTAGAATGTAAGTTGAGCTCCAACGGTGAATGAACGGGTAAACGGATAAATCAATTTATCAACACCGGTATTCAACACACTGGCACGAGAGAATTCAGGATCTATACCATCATAGCCTGTGATAGTGAACAAGTTTTCACCACTTACATAGAAACGCAGTTTCTCAATATAGAATTTCTGCATGAGTGATTTGGGTAAAGTATAACCTAACTGTGCCTGACGCAGACGGACAAAATCACCGTTTTCAAGGAATCTGTCTGATTCTTTCATGTTGCCGTTCGGATCTTGATATACTGCGCGGGGAACATCCGTATTTCTATTGTCAGGAGTCCATGCATTCAATGTAGACTTCAGCATATTTGATTTAGAGTTCATACCTTCATAGAAATATTTGTTTCCGTTATACAATTTGAAGTTCCATGCGCTGCCAAGTACGATTGAAAGGTCAAATCCTTTATAGCCGAATGACAGATTTAAGTTCGCTTCCAATGTCGGGATACCTGAGCCACAGTATTCTTTGTCACCGGCGTCTATGCTTCCATTACCATCTAAATCTTTAAAACGGATATCACCCGGTTGGGCATTAGGCTGTAATAATTGTCCATCCTTGTTTACATGGGCATTTACTTCATCCATACTTTGGAAGATACCGTCTGTTCTATAAAGATAGAATGCACCGATAGGTTTGCCCACTCTGGTTTCTGTCGGGAAATGCTCCGTTCCATATTTCAATCCTTCACCCTGAAGAACTTGGTCTGCATCTGACAATTCAACCACTTTATTTTTGGTGGTGCTCATATTGAAACCGATATTGTAATCAAAGTCTTTTATAGCATCTCCCCAGTTTAATTCAAGTTCGAAACCGGTATTGCGTATCTTTCCGACATTCAGGGTGGGGTTAGTCATACCTGCTGAAGGAGGTAGAACTTTTGTTATCAACAGATCTTCTGTTTGGTTATAGTAGTAGTTTAATGTACCGGTTAATTTGCTGTTAAAGAAGCCGAAATCGAAACCAATATTTTTGGTATCCGTTGTTTCCCATTTCAAAGAACGGTTTTCCAATCCGCGAGCGATGCTTCCTGCCCATGCGTTATCACCGTTGCCTTTCACGTATCCTTGATACATTTCATTGTATGTACTAATCAGCGCAAGGAAGTCATAATATCCCAAAGCATTTTCATTACCCAAACGTCCCCAACTGACACGGAACTTCAAATTATTCAATGCAATGTCTTTCGGGAAGAATTCTTCCTGACTGATTCTCCAGCCTAATGCCACTGATGGGAAGCAACCCCAACGGTTGTCTTTACCAAACTTGGATGAACCGTCATAACGTACAGTTGCCTGTACCAGGTAGCGGTCATTATAATTATAGTTCAGTCGGCCGAAGAAAGAGGCGCGGTTATATTTCCATTTTGTTCCGCTACCATCAAATGTGCCACCTGCTCCTGCACCTACAGTTGAGAAAGATGGATCAAGAAATCCGCCCGGAATTTCACTGGTTACCAATTTTCCGTCTTCTACTTTATAAACAGTGGTTTTACCTTCTACCCCAACAGAATTCCATGTATATTTGCGGGCAGTCATGGAAGTACCTGCCATTGCATTGACGTTGTGTTTTCCAAATGTCTTATTAAAACTTAATACATTTTCCCATACATGTTCCTCCCAGTATCCTGTGGTTTCGCTATGATAAGGATAGTCACGTTTGGCTTTTGGGTCGGCAACATAGGCCGGAGTATGATAAGTCTGACGTTGGTGCTCACCTCTGTATGCATAGCTTGTCTTGAAATTCAGCCATGGGGTGAAGTTCATGGTCAAGGCAACATTGGCTGTGGTATGATATTTTTTGTCGGTAGATTTTTCATAATGCTGGTCAGCCATAACATTACGGTTACTGGGCAGATCGTCAAAGTCACTTAAGCCGAAGCCATACTCTCTTGTATCATCATAGATAGGAACAAGCGGAGAAATCATGTACATTTCTTTAATGGAATATTCGGGTTGTTTGCTATCCGTAAATTTGAAAGCGATGTTAGCATCAATATCAAATATATATTTGCTCATGTGGAGTTTCAAACGTGCATTATCTTGACGGTAATTGTTACCTAAGAAAATACCTTTTTCGTCAGCATGGTTATATGAAAGTGAATATTGAGCATTTTCAGAACCGCCACGGATACTGAACATATAGTTTTGTGAAACACCACCTCTTAGCATGGCATCCTGCCAGTCTGTATCTATTCCTGTGTTTTTATTTACAAATGCGGGCATAGTAACCTCTGTATCATCTGGATACTGGTTCATGTAGTTCTGATACATTTGTTTATGAACACTTTTGTATTCTTCGGCATTTAGCAGTTCCAGCTTTTTGGCTACGCTTGTAAAGCTTACATAAGTGCTGAAATCAATTTTCATGTCACCCTTTTTACCGTTTTTGGTAGTTACGATAATGACACCATTTGCGGCAACCGAACCATAGATGGCAGCGGCTGCACCATCTTTCAGTACTTCCATTGACTGAATATCTTGCGGATTCACATTTTCAATATCACCGGGAAAACCATCAATGATATAAAGAGGTTGGTTGTCACCAAACGTTTTGACACCACGGATTTTAACCTGCACACCTGCACCGGCATTACCACCAGCCTTCATAATGTTTACACCTGCAATCTTACCTTGCAATGCTTCTGCAGGGTTGGTTGTGGTGCGCTTTACCAAATCGTCTACATCTACTGAGGAAATAGCACCGGTCATATCACTTTTCTTCATGGTACCATAGCCCACTACTACAACTTCATCCAGCATCTCAGTATCTTCTTTCAAAGTCACCCGGATGTTGGTCTTTCCGTTTACAGGGACTTCTTGTGTTGCATAGCCCACATAAGAAATAATAATAGTGGCTTTGGGGGATACGCTTAATGCAAAGTTACCGTCAAAGTCTGTGATGACTCCGTTGGTTGTACCTTTCTCTACTACACTGGCACCAATAATAGGTTCGTTGGCAGCATCGGTAACCAGACCAGTCAGTTGAATCGTCTGTGCTAATGCACCGAAAGGAGTCATAAAAGCAAAGAGTAGAATCAATAACATGATTCTTTCCTTGAAATAATTCTTTTTACTCATGTGAATAAATTTTAAGGTTAATAATTGTTTTTCACATCGCTAAGTAATAGGTTGTATGTGCAAACTCCTAATTATTATACCCTACAAATGAACTACAATGAATAAAAAAACTCTCTTTTTTAATCTACAAATATAAATGTAATATATTGATATATAGTGTTCTATATAAAGAGGTAATATCTACAAAATGCTGTTTGATAAAAACTGTAAAAATATAGGTTCTTTAAATATTTTGTAGATAGTCTGTCAAGTCATCCTCCGAAGATAAGTTTAGAGATTTACGTAAACGATATCGATTCATGTTGATTGTTTTGGGAACATTTCCTGTGAGCATCGAGATTTCTTTGGTAGATAGATTTACCCGTAATAAAGTAGCTAGATATCTTTCTCCTTGTGTTAAATTGGGATGCCGTTCGGATAGCCGTTGAAGGAACTCCTGGTTCTTTTCTTCGACATTCATCAGCAAGGTGCTGTTCGTTTTATCTCCATTCTGATATTGGCTGATGAAAGCATTGACTTTCTTCAGATGAGGAATCAATGCCTGTTGGTCCATCTTATATCCTTGCTTTATCATTTCTCTGATTTTCTCCAGCAATTCATTACGGCTATGCAGGAATACAGCAAAACTGGTAGCTTCCTGACGACTGTTGTATAATGCGCTTTGTACAGATTTTAATTCGAGTTCTTGCTGTCGTACTTTAAGTTCTGCCAATTCGTGTTCCGATTGCTCCAGATTATAGCGGGTAACCATTAACTGCATATTCTTTTTGCGTTTATACCATTGGTATAGAAATATACTGAGTACTATCAATGAGATGAATATGATTACTAGTACAAACAGGTTCCGTTTCAGCAGTTCTATTTCATAAGCTTGCTCTCTTAGTTCTGCTTTCCTTTGTTGGTTTTGATATTGTTTATGGGAAATTTCCTGTTCTACGATGCGTAATTTACTTCCACTTTGCAATTCTTTGCTAAGGGTATATAGTTGTATCAGGCATTTATAAGCGTTTTTATGGTCTCCAAGGGCATCGTATACCCAAGATAAATATTCGTAATTATCACAAATCAGTTCTTTGGCACTGATGGAAGAAGCGACCTCGTATGCTCTTTGTAAAGCCATCAAGGCATTGTTGTATTGCTTTGCATAGAAGTATTGTTTTCCCATATTGTTATAGTTTTCCCCTAATGACCATTGAGAATTCAAGTTCTTGTTGATGATAATGGCCTCATTAATTAAACTTAGCTTTTCATTAAAATCACCCTCATATAAACATAGATTATTCAAATTGGCGGATATCCCTCTTAAATTTTTCTGACTGCGGTTTATTATAAGGGCTTGTTTGAGGAATTGTTCAGCTGTGTTGAACTCATTCATGGAATAATGGATGATGCCACGATCATTGTAGCATAGTGCGATTGAAATGGAATCTCCGATGGATTTAAAGATTGAGATGGCTTTCTCATTCATTTCGATCGCTTTGTTATAGTCGGTCAGTTTACAATAGAGTGCTCCTATCAGTGCGTAAATTTGTCCATTCAGCTCTTTATTGGCAGGAGTTGCATACTCCAATGCGTCATATAGATTTTTGATGCTCACATCAAAATTGCCTAATAGCTTTTCTGCCTGACTGTAATAGAACATTGCTTCGGCTTTTTGATCATTTTGCCTTTCTTCAGGAAATAATTCAATTACCTTGGCAGCATAGTAACTGGCCTGCTTCGGATTATTGTATAAGGCTTCAACCGACTTTTTAATCAGTGCCTCGGCTTCTTGTTGTTTATTACGGGCATTAGCCCATGAGAGATTCAGCAGGCAAAGGAGAATATATACAAGTAGGTTGTTTTTCATAATCAAGCGTATTTTTGCAAAAATAGTGATTTTCTTTGTAAAAAGACACTCTTGTTTCTCTTTTAAAAGAATATCTTTGCAAGCAACAATAAAGATGAGCTATGTTATTACCTTATTTGAATAAAGATCTGATAGAGGCCGGTTGTGATGAGGCGGGCAGGGGATGTCTGGCAGGATCTGTATATGCAGCAGCTGTTATTTTACCTGTAGATTTTAAGAATGAATTGCTGAATGATTCCAAGCAACTGACGGAGCATCAGCGTTATGCGCTGCGAGAGATTGTGGAAAGAGAAGCATTGGCATGGGCTGTAGGTGTAGTGACTCCTGAAGAGATAGACGAGATAAATATCCTTAATGCGTCTTTTCTGGCAATGCATCGTGCTGTGGATCAATTGAAAATTCGTCCCCAACATTTGTTGATTGATGGGAATCGTTTTAAAAAGTATCAGGATTTGCCGCATACTACTGTGGTAAAAGGAGATGGAAAATATCTTTCTATTGCCGCTGCATCTATTCTGGCGAAAACCTATCGTGATGATTATATGAATGAACTGCATAAAGAATATCCTTTTTATGATTGGAATAGTAATAAAGGTTATCCTACTAAAAAGCATCGTGCGGCTATCCGTGAACATGGAACAACGCCATATCATCGGATGACTTTTAATTTGTTGGGAACAGATCCCCAATTAGAGATTCCTTTCTAATTTGAAGAATATATAGGAGGATGGGATAACTTCTTTACATTTCATTCTACTTGGTTGAAAATAAAGCGAAGAATCTGTTTGATCCATATGGGTAGTAACAGATTCTTCGTTTCATTTTTTTACAATGGTCTTATTCAGCATATCAATACTTTCCCCGTTGATAAGAGCGATGTCCATAAATAGTGATTACCACAAAACAGATAAATGGCAGGATAAATGAAACATTTACGGCTGGCATATTCCAAATGGTATTCATATCAATAATACTTGCTTGTAAAGGAGGAAGTACGGAACCTCCTAAAATAGCCATAATCAGGCCGGCTGCTCCAAACTTTGCATCATCTCCCAATCCGGTAAGCGCTATGCCATAGATCGTGGGGAACATTAATGACATACAGGCTGAAACAGCTACCAGGCAGTACATACCCCAGATATCCTGGAAGACGATGACTCCGGCGGTGAAGCAGCAACCCGCAATGGCAAGTATGGCCAATAATTTACCTGGATTGAGGTAGCGCAAGATGAAGGTACAGATAAAACGGCTGATACAGAAAATAACCATCGCAATGATATTATATTCTTGTGATAGTACTTCGGCAGCTTTCTCCTCCATACCTTGTGACATGAACAGGCGTGTGCCGTATTGGATGATGAAGGTCCAACACATAATCTGCGCACCTACATAGAAGAATTGTGCCACCACTCCTTCACGGTAATGATGGATGGAGAAGATACGCTTCAGTGTGGGACCGAAATTGATACTGTGAGACTGGTCACCATTTTTGGGCATTTGGGTAAAACGTATCACTAGAAGCATAACTAATATGACTATTCCGATAGTGAGATAAGGAGCGATCAGTACGGACAGGTCCGCATCTCTTACCATTGCAAATTCTGCCGGGTTTAGTTGGGCTCGTTCTGCCGTATCCATCGGATTTAGTTTCGCCTGGATAAAGTTCATGGCTACATACATTCCCAGTAAAGAGCCCATAGGGTTAAACGATTGTGCCAGATTGAGACGTCGGGTAGCGGTAGCTTCTGTTCCCATGGACAAGATGTAAGGGTTGGAACTGGTTTCGAGGAAGGAGAGTCCGCAGGTCAGAATAAAATAAGCTAATAAGAACGGATAGTAGCTGCCTGTCATTTTAGCGGGAAAGAATAATAAGGCTCCTACGGCATAAAGTCCCAATCCCAGCAGGATACCGGCTTTATAAGAGTATTTACGGATAAACATAGCTGCCGGAAAAGCCATGGCGAAATATCCGCCATAGAAGGCAACTTGCACCAATGCGCCATCGGTGACACTCATCCGGAAGATTTTAGAGAATGCTTTTACCATCGGATTGGTGATATCATTGGCGAATCCCCAGAGGGCGAAGCAGCAGGTGACTAATATAAACGGTAGTACGTAACTGACTCCA
>OJOC01000417.1_pt1 | contig 13235 bp, 8 predicted proteins | sample 1598151 | NCBI WGS metagenome assembly OJOC01 (sample SAMN03922459, study PRJEB24848) | human gut metagenome | isolation source: stool sample | host: Homo sapiens | place: Germany | collected 2009-11 | reverse complement strand
CTATGGTAGCACAGCAACAAGAGATGGGCAAGGCCAAGGGTATCGTTATGGATGGGCGCGACATCGGCACTACCGTTTTTCCGGATGCCGAGCTGAAAATTTTTGTAACCGCCACCCCCGAGATACGGGCACAACGCCGCTATGACGAACTAAAGGCCAAAAGGGAAGAAGCCAGCTTTGACGAAATTCTGGAAAATGTGAAACAACGGGACTATATTGACCAAAACCGGGATGTAAGTCCGCTGCGCAAAGCTTCTGACGCTTTATTGTTGGACAACAGCCACCTGAGCATTTCCCAACAAAAGGAATGGCTGGCGGAACAATTCGAACGGGTTATAAAGGAGAAGAACTGAACCGGATATGGCAAAAGTAGAAATAGACGAAGGCTCCGGCTTCTGTTTCGGAGTTGTCACCGCAATAAACAAGGCAGAAGAGGAACTGGCGAAAGGAGGAACCCTCTATTGTCTGGGAGACATCGTGCACAACAGCCGTGAAGTGGAACGCCTGAAGGCAATGGGGCTGATTACCATCAACCATGAGGAATTCAACCACCTCCACAACGCCAAAGTGCTGCTGCGTGCTCATGGAGAGCCCCCTGAAACTTATGACATTGCCCGCCGCAACAATATAGAAATCATTGACGCAACCTGCCCGGTCGTACTCCGCCTGCAAAAGAAGATTAAGCAAGAGTACGTCCAGGAAGACAACCGCGACAAGCAAATTGTCATCTATGGCAAAAATGGACACGCCGAAGTACTGGGTCTGGTAGGACAAACCACCGGAAAGGCCATCGTCATCGAAAAGCAGGAAGAGGCAAGGAAACTGGATTTCAGCAAAGACATCCGTCTCTACTCCCAGACCACAAAGTCTCTGGACGGATTTCAAAACATTGTGAAATACATAGAGGGACATATCTCACCGAAAGTCACTTTCGAGTCCTATGACACTATCTGCCGACAAGTGGCAAACCGGATACCTAATATCCGGAAATTTGCAGCTTCCCATGATTTAATATTCTTTGTCAGCGGCAAAAAAAGCTCTAACGGCAAGATGCTGTTCAGTGAGTGTAAAAAAGTCAATGCCAATTCACATTTGATAGACAGTGCCGAAGAAATAGATAGTTCTCTGTTAGCCGGTGCCAATTCCATCGGTGTCTGCGGAGCCACTTCCACCCCCAAATGGCTGATGGAAGAAATTTCAGAAGCCATAAAGTCAAAACTTAAATAACAGTTTGTCATCCTTTTGGAACAGCAAATTAACGTAATTTATTAGTCACCGCCTCAGCTTTTTACTATCTTTGCGGCATGAAAAAATAGTCCAAATCTATTTTTCATCATGATTATTAATACTAAACAAAAAGATTGTTATGGGAACAGTTAAGTGCATTGGTATCTTGACATCAGGAGGTGATGCTCCGGGAATGAACGCAGCCATACGTGCCGTGACACGTTCGGCTATTTACAACGGACTTTCAGTTAAAGGTATATATAGAGGTTACAAAGGTCTGGTAACCGGCGAAATCAAAGAATTCAAAAGCCAAAATGTCAGCAACATCATCCAGCTGGGTGGTACAATCCTGAAGACAGCCCGCTGCAAAGAGTTCACGACTCCCGAGGGCCGCCAGATTGCTTACGACAACATGAAGAAAGAAGGCATTGACGCCTTAGTGATTATCGGAGGCGACGGTTCGCTGACCGGTGCTCGTATCTTTGCACAAGAGTTTGACGTGCCTTGTATCGGGCTGCCGGGAACTATCGACAATGACCTTTATGGAACAGATACCACTATCGGCTACGACACCGCGCTGAACACGATCCTGGATGCTGTGGACAAAATCCGTGATACAGCCACTTCCCATGAGCGCTTGTTTTTCGTAGAAGTCATGGGACGCGATGCCGGTTTCCTCGCTCTGAACGGCGCCATCGCCTCCGGAGCAGAAGCAGCCATTATCCCGGAATTCAGTACGGAAGTGGACCAACTGGAAGAATTCATCAAGAACGGTTTCCGGAAATCCAAGAACAGCAGTATCGTACTGGTAGCCGAGAGTGAACTGACCGGCGGTGCAATGCACTATGCAGAGCGTGTAAAGAACGAATACCCCCAATATGACGTACGCGTAACCATCCTCGGTCACTTGCAACGCGGTGGTAGCCCTACGGCACACGACCGTATCCTTGCCAGCCGTCTGGGCGCAGCCGCCATCGACGCCATCATGGAAGGACAGCGCAATGTCATGATAGGCATTGACCACGATGAAGTGGTATACGTTCCCTTCACGAAGGCCATCAAGAATGACAAACCCATCAAGAAAGACCTTGTAAATGTATTGAGAGAACTGTCTATCTAATGACAGACTGTTCAGATACCCCATAAACAGAGAAGGCGACATATGCGCCTTCTCTGTTTTTTACAACCATTTTTTCACTATACTTTCCGTCCTCTCCCACAGTTCTTCCATCTGTACATGCCGGGTGTACTTCTCCGAAAGAGACTTGGGACGGCAACTGGCATTCAATGTCCCCGTACGTTTACCGGCATCCTCATCCAGCAATAAGCCGACAGCCGTTGCAGCTCCCTTACGGGGAGTACGGATAAAAGGCCTGAAAAGTATATCTGTCAGCGGGTCAAACCACATATGCATGGTGATGATATTGGTAGACACAATCCCCGGGTCAGCCGCATTCACAACAATACCTTTGTGTTTGACGCGACTGGCCAAGTCGATGGTGAACAGAGTCAATGCCAGCTTCGTGTTGCTATATATAGGAATGCGCCAAAAGCCACCCTTCCTTCCCCGGAGGAAAAAATCCGGAAAGTCAAGATGACCGATGGCATACGTACAAGATACCATATTCACAATACGGCTCCCCTCTCCCATCAATGGCAGCAGCTTGCGGGTCAGCAGGTAAGGCCCTACATAATTGACACTCACCGTCCGTTCCAGTCCGTCTTCGGTAATGCGGCGTTCCGTTTCCATGGTTCCGGCATTGTTCATCAGCAACGCCAACGGCTCTCCCCGCTTCAACAGATGCTCTGCAAATGCGGCCACTGAAGCCAGAGATGCCAAATCAATGGGAGCAGTCTCAATACGCGGATTACCGGTTTCACGCATCAGCAGTTGCCGCTTGGGTTCGGCAGCTTGGGGGTCACGGCATGCCATGATGACCTGATAGCCGGCAGTTGCCACTGCGCGGGTAATTTCCATGCCCATGCCACCGTCTGCCCCGGTTATAACAGCTAAATTCACTTTAATAATTAAAAATTGAAAATTAAAAACTAAAAATCAGCCTTTCGCTTCGATTTTCTCTATCTCCCTTTTCAGACAAGGTGGAAGTTCCTCCTTCAAATGCTGATGGCATGCCATCTCGATGGAATACATCCGGGCAATGCAATAATTACTATGCCGGCAGTTGCAACGTGCATTCTCTTCGGCACGCATGCGGTTGACAAACCCCGGCTCATTGAGCAGAGCGCGTGCCATTTGCACAGCCTCGAAGCCGTCATCCAGCACCTCATCTATCTTGTCCCTGGAAACCAGGCCACCCACATAAACCAACGGTATCTTCAAGGCGGCACGGAATTTCAAGGCATCTTCCAGGAAATAAGCTTCCTTAAACGGTACGCTCGGTATCATCCATTTGCCTACCATGCGTACACCGTATTTCAACCACCAGCAGGTCATGTAATGCGTCATGCTGCGGATAGGCATTTCGCCCCGCATGACATACATCGGCGCCTTACTGACGAACCCACCGCTCAAGACCAGCGCATGTGCTCCCGACTGCTCCAGCCTCCGGGCCACCTGCATCGTCTCGTCCAGCTCCATCCCTCCACGGAAACCGTCGCGCATGTTCATCTTCACCAGCACAGCCATATCACTGCCGGCAGCCTTCATCACTTCTTCCATCACCATATCCATAAAACGCATACGGTTCTGCAACGAGCCTCCGAACTCGTCTTTCCGATGGTTGGTGGACGGGGACAAGAACTGGCTGATGAGATAGCCATGCCCTGCATGAATCTCTACAGAATCAAATCCGGCCTCCCGTGCCAGATTCACCGAACGTCCATAAGCACGCGCCATCTCCGGCAGCTCATCGGCACGCAGTCCACGCACAAAGGTAGGAGAGTAAAGATTGAAACCGGAAGATGCGCCGACGGGCATACAACCGCAAATGCTCTTATGGGACATATTGCCACAGTGTCCCAACTGGATGCCTGCCGCAGCCCCCTCCGCATGTATGGCATCAGTCAGCCTACGGAGTCCGGGGATAATCTCAGGACGCATCCACAACTGGCGGTCAAAAGACAAACCGCTCTGAGTAACTGCCGCATAGGCAACAGTAGTCATACCTATACCTCCCGCCGCTACCGACCGATGATAGTCGAGCAACATGTCCGACGGAGCGTTTCCGGGACACATGCTCTCGAAAGCAGCCGAACGGATGGTACGGTTACGCAAGGTCAACGGTCCGAAAGTGACGGGGGTGAATAACTTGGATTCCATCGTTATGAGTTATGAGTTATGAGTTATGAGTTATAAGTTATGAATTATTCATTTTCCATTTTCAACTCTCCATTTTCCATTAATAAAGAAATGGAATGATGCGTTTGCGCTTTCCTACCGCCTCATCACCAAACTCCTCCCGATAACGGCGGTGAATGGCATCGGCACGGGGAACAAGGTTGGCAAACGTCCACCAGACGAACACCCAGGCGGCGGGAGAAGCTGTGAGTATGGCAAACCCCGTCCATTCCACCAGTTCACCGAAGTAATTGGCAGAAGTGACGTATCGGTAAAGCCCTTTTCCGGGAAGATAATGCTTCGTATCACCTGGCCTGCGCAGATGACGTATCACATAGTCGGAATGCAAATTGACGAACATACCTGCAAAAAACAGAATGATTCCCAACAAGGCATGAGGTTTCAGCAAATAGGCCCAGCCATCGGCATACAAGCCTTCGGGAGCGAAATAGAACAAACCGCCCGCCTGCATCATCCCGTTCAAAAGGTTGAAGACGATACCCATCGCCATAATAGCTACCGGCATCCGGCTTTTACCTTTCAGCAGGAACGGAAAAATAAAGGCCCGCTGAAGATAGTGCAACTGAAACAGCAGGAAGAAGAAATATACCGGCACGGCAAATCCCGCTCCACTCTTCCCCCACAACCCAAACATGACGATGAATACCGGCGCTTCCATAAGCACCCACGCCAGTTTATTATTGATGGAGATTCCCCACGAGGCAGTACGGAACATGCCATAACCCGCTTTGACAAAATAGAGTGCAATAAAGACAACCAATGCCACAGCACTCATTACCCACAGAAATATCTGAAAAGTTTCCTGATTCATAGTTCTTTATTTATGCGAAGCAAAGATAAAGAAAACTCACAACAAACAAATCGTTTTCCCCGGATAATTGTTTTTTCATGCAAAAACCAGTGTTTTTTACTGAGAAGATTAAGCAGTAGAGATACGAAAATCTAATCGTTCCATCATGGAGTAAATTTCATTCCACCATGGAGAAAAAACCGTTCCACCATGGTGGAACGATTTTTTCCCCGTGATGGAACGATTTAAAAGATACAAGTCTAATCCTTACCGTTTCTTAATGGGCACATAAGCCACCTCATCCAAAACATTCTTATAGGCAGGACGGATAATACGCTTGCCTTCGAAATTCAATTCTTCATTGCGATGTGCACACCAACCGACAATACGTGCCATGGCAAACAAAGGCGTGAAGATTTCCTGCGGCAGCCCAATCATCTCGTAGACAAAGCCCGAATAGAAATCCACATTACTCGAAACCGTCTTGCCATTATTCTTCACACGGCCAAACACATCAATGGCGCGCTCCTCGAGCAGTTCAAGGAAAGCGAACTCGCGTTCTTTCCCTTTTTCGCGGGCAAGGTCGCGGGCAAGCTCTTTCAGCAGAATGGCGCGCGGGTCGGAAATGGTATAGACGGCATGTCCGATACCATATATCAAGCCGGTCTTGTTATAGGCTTCCTTGTTGAGCATGCGGGTGAAGTAAGTATCAATCTCATCCACATTCGTCCAGTCCTGAATGTTTTCCTGCAGATGGTGGAACATATCGGCAACCTGGATATTGGCACCTCCATGAAGCGGCCCTTTCAAGGAACCGATACCTGCCGCTATCGAAGAGTAAGTATCCGTCCCGGTAGAAGAAGTGACACGTACGGTAAAAGTGGAGTTGTTACCACCACCGTGCTCGGCCTGAAGAACCAGCAGCAGGTCGAGCGTGCGGGCATCCAGCTCCGTGTAGTCCTTCTTCAGCATATAGAGGAAATTCTCGGCAATGGAAAGGTTTTCCTGCGGATGGCGGATATGCAGTGAACGGCCATGGGTGGCATGGCGAAGCATGTTATAGGCATACGCAATGATGGTTGGGAATTTCGAAATAAGCTCAATGCTCTGCCGCATCAGATTATCGCGGGAAGTGTCATCGGCATCCGGGTCAAAACGATACATCTCGAGCACGCTGCGCGCCAGGATGTTCATAATGTTGTTTCCTTCAAGTTCAATGATATTCATCTTGGTCTTCTGCTCCAGCGGCATGTTATCGTTGATGAGTTCACGGAAAGAAGAGAGTTCTTCCTTGTCGGGCAGGCGGCCGGAAAGCAGCAAGTAGGCAATTTCCTCAAAACCGAAACGCTTCTCTTTGATGATGGCGTGTGCCAAGTCATCCACATCATAACCGCGGTAGAACAATTTGCCGGGAATAGGCTTCAGCCCTCCACCGGGGATGCGTTCATAGCCAACCACATTGCCTATTTTGGTCAACCCCACCAAGACTCCCGTGCCGTCCTCATTACGCAAACCGCGCTTCACATCAAACTTCCTGAACAGTTCATTCTCAATCCGGGTAGCTTCCTTCAAATCTTCGGAAAGCTTGTAAATCAGATACTCCTTCTTCATAATCGTTTCGTTTTATTCGTTATTCCCATTTTCTATTCTCCTTACAATCTCCCGGGTGAAAGCCGAAGTGGACAGCGAGACGCCACCCGGCATAAAACGGGCCAAGTCGGCAGTAGCACGGGCTTCTGTGAAACTTTGCTCCAAGGCGTTCTCTATAAGAGAGGCTGCTTCCTTCCAACCCAGATATTCAAGCATCATCACAGCGGAAAGGATGATGGAACAGGGATTCACAATGTCTTTCCCGGCAATGTTCGGAGCCGTCCCGTGAGTAGCCTCAAAAATGGCATGCCCCGTTTTATAGTTGATATTCGCACCCGGTGCAATGCCGATGCCGCCTACCATGGCAGCCAGTTGGTCGGACACATAATCGCCGTTCAGATTCAACGTGGCAATCACGGAATATTCTTCGGGGATAAGCAACGTGTTCTGCAAGAATGCATCGGCAATGCAGTCCTTGATGACCAGACGCCCTTCTGCCAGCTCTTTACCAAACTCACGTTCTGCCAGTTCGTACCCCCACTTCTTGAAGCCGCCTTCCGTAAATTTCATGATGTTTCCTTTGTGTACCAAGGTCACGGAAGGCATATGATGCTCAAGCGCGTATTGGCAGGCGGCACGCACCAAGCGCTCTGTTCCTTCTCTTGAAACGGACTTCACGCCAAACGAGGAGGTTTCGGGAAAACGGACTTTTGTCACTCCCATGTCATCATGGAGAAAACGATAGAACTTTTCAGCCTCCGGAGTTCCGGCTTCCCATTCGATGCCTGCATAAATATCCTCGGTATTCTCACGGAATACGTACATATCCACCTTCTGCGGCTCTTTGAGTGGAGAAACAATGCCCTTATACCAACGTACCGGACGTTGGCAGACATACAAATCAAGCGTCTGACGCAAGGCTACGTTCAAGGAACGGATACCTCTGCCGACGGGAGTTGTCAAAGGACCTTTGATGCCCACCTTATAGGTGCGGAAGGCTTCCATGGTTTCGTCCGGCAACCAGGAACCGGTTTCGTGAAAGGCACGTTCTCCTGCCAGCACTTCTTTCCATTCAATGCCACGCCGGTCACCATAGGATTTCTTGACAGCGGCATTCACGACAGCCTGCATGGATGGGGTCACTTCTGCTCCCACCCCATCGCCGGTAATAAAAGGTACAGTAATTTTTTCCATATTCTATCTTGCATTAAGTGCAGAACCGGCCCGGAACCAAGCGATCTGCTGTTCGTTATACGTATGTTGTACTTCAAAACTTTCTTTACTCCCGTCCTCGTGATGAAGAACCACCTTCAAAGTGCGTCCCGGAGCAAAATCTTTCAACCCCATGACAGAAATCAAGTCGCGTTCCCGAATCTTGTCATAATCGGCCTTATCCGTAAAGGTCAGCGCCAACATGCCTTGTTTCTTTAAATTCGTCTCATGGATACGGGCAAAGCTTTTCGCCAAAATGGCGCGTACATTCAGGAAGCGTGGTTCCATGGCAGCATGCTCACGGCTGGAACCTTCACCATAATTCTCTTCGGCAACGACAATGGAAGGGATGCCTTCTGATTTATACAGCTTCGCAGTGCCTGACACTGTTCCATAGGTATTGGTGGAGCGGTTCCAAACCTTGTTCGTCTCTCCATTGAAAGCATTGACAGCCCCCATCAGCATATTGTCCGAAATATTCTCCAAATGTCCCCGGAAACGGAGCCATGGCCCCGCCATAGAGATGTGGTCGGTGGTACATTTCCCTTGCACTTTAATCAATAAAGGCATATTCAGCAAGTCCATGCCATCCCAGGCAGGGAAGGGAGTCAGCAGTTGCAAGCGCTGTGAATGAGGATTGACCGTAATTTCCGTCTGTCCTTTGCCTGGAGCAATGTATCCTTCCTTTCCTCCTATAAACCCGTGTGCCGGCAGTTCTTCACCGACCGGTTCGGACAGTTTCACAACCTCTCCTTTGGCATTGACCAGCGTATCCCTCAACGGGTCGAAACAAAGGTCACCGGCAATGGTCAGCGCCATCGTTATCTCCGGGGAAGCGACGTAAGCAAAAGTGTTGGGATTTCCATCGGCACGTTTGGCAAAATTACGGTTAAAAGAGGTGACGATGGAATTTTTTCGTTCAGGGTCATCAGTATGGCGCTTCCACTGGCCAATACAAGGTCCGCAGGCATTCGCCATTATCGTTGCGCCAATATCTTCGAAAGCGGCAATCATGCCGTCGCGTTCAGCAGTGGCACGTATCTGCTCCGAACCGGGGTTGACAATCAGCGAGGAAGCAACCTTCAAATTCTTTTCCTTTACCTGCCGGGCAAGGGAGGCTGCGCGGCTCAAATCCTGATAGGACGAATTGGTACACGACCCTATCAGGCCGACTTCCATCCGGCGGGGATAGTTATTGGTTATCACTACCTCGGCAAATTTCGATATCGGTGTTGCTGCATCCGGCGTAAAGGGCCCGTTGATATACGGTTCCAACAGCGAGAGGTCTATTTCAATGATGCGGTCGTAATATTTTTCCGGATTTGCCAGCACTTCGTCGTCGGCGCGAAGGTCGGCAGCTACGGAAGCAGCCATTTTTGCCACTTCTTCACGTCCGGTAGCCTTCAAATAAGTACCCATGCGCTCATCGTAAGGGAAAAGGGAGGTAGTCGCCCCCACCTCTGCCCCCATATTGCAGATGGTAGCCTTTCCAGTGGCAGACAATGAAGCGGTTCCCGGTCCAAAATATTCAATGATGGCATTGGTTCCCCCTTTTACAGTAAGAATACCCGCCAACTTCAGAATAACATCTTTGGGAGCTACCCAGCCACTCAATTTACCCTTCAAGTGTACGCCTATCAGACGCGGCATTTTCAATTCCCATTCCATGCCAGTCATCACATCCACCGCATCGGCACCACCCACACCAATGGCCACCATGCCCAAACCTCCGGCATTGGGCGTATGAGAGTCCGTGCCTACCATCATTCCACCCGGAAATGCGTAGTTCTCCAATACCACCTGGTGAATAATGCCTGCTCCCGGCTGCCAAAAACCTATGCCATAGCGGGAAGAAACATCACGGAGAAAATTATAGACCTCCTCGTTGGTCTTCGTAGCAGTCGCAACATCTTCTTTTGCACCTTTATATGCTTGAATCAAATGGTCACAGTGCACAGTGGAAGGCACGGCAACCTGCTCACGGCCTGCATTCATAAATTGCAATAAGGCCATTTGGGCCGTTGCATCCTGCATGGCCACACGGTCGGGACGGAAATTCACATAGTCTTCTCCCCGTCTGTAGTTCTTCACTTTATCCCCATCATACAAATGAGCATACAAAATTTTCTCTGCTAAAGTCATCGGACGCCGCAGTACGTTCCGTACGCGTTCTATCTTCTCCGAATAAGCGGCATAAAACGTTTTGAGCATCGTTAAATCATATACCATAACCACTATTTTTTAGTTTTTCATTATTGTAAAGATTACAAATTAATATCATAAACAAATAAAAAGGCTGAATAGTTTAACAAAATAAAGCATTTTTTCCGTCGGAAGCGAAGAATGATTACCTTTGCAACCATGAAGGAACAAGATTCAAATAGTCCTATTATTCACCTCCAGCAGCAACAAGTTTTGCTGCGCATGGAATACGAATACGAAAAAGAGGAATTCAAACGCCAAACCGAAAACATGGGGGTTGCCCGGAAAGTGAAACGGGGACTTTGCTGGTATCCTGCCACTCCGGGACGAAGTTACTATAATTCACTGAATCAATTAGTAATAGAAATTACACACACAGAAAATACCGATATAGAACATAATTTTGAGTTCGGCCGTCCCGTATGTTTTTTCCGCCAGTCTGCCGATGGAAAAATAACCTATATGAACTTCACCGCTACCGTAAGCTATGCCGACGAGACACGGATGGTAGCGATAATGCCCGGAGCCGGTGCCGTTATGGAAGTGCAGGAAACGGACAACCTCGGCGTGCAACTTTATTTCGACGAAACATCCTATCGGACCATGTTCGAAGCCTTGGAAGATACGTTACGCTCCAAAGGCAACCGCCTGGCCGAATTGCGGGACATATTGCTGGGAACCTCGAAAGCCGGTTTCCGAGAGCTCTACCCCGTACGGTTTCCCTGGCTGAACTCCACGCAGGAGACAGCTGTAAACAAAGTGCTGTGTGCCCGCGACGTGGCCATTGTACATGGTCCTCCGGGAACCGGAAAAACGACCACCTTAGTGGAAGCCATCTATGAAACCCTGCATCGGGAACCGCAGGTACTGGTATGTGCCCAAAGCAATACTGCCGTCGACTGGATTTCGGAAAAACTTGTGGACCGTGGCGTCAATGTCCTGCGTATCGGCAATCCGACCCGTGTCAACGACAAGATGCTTTCCTTTACCTACGAGCGTCGTTTCGAGAACCATCCGCTTTATCCGGAACTGTGGAGCATCCGGAAAAATCTCCGTGAACTGGGCAGCCGTGCCCGCCGTGGCAGCTATGACGAACGCGAAGGAGTACGCAGCCGTATGAGCCGCCTGCGCGACCGCGCCACCGCATTGGAAATACAAATCAATTCAGAGCTTTTTGATGGGGCACATGTCATAGCCTCCACGCTGGTAAGCAGCAATCACCGGCTGCTGAACGGACGCCGTTTCGGCACCCTTTTCATTGATGAAGCAGCCCAGGCCTTAGAGGCTGCCTGCTGGATAGCTATCCGAAAAGCAGACCGCGTGGTATTGGCGGGTGACCACTGCCAACTTCCGCCCACCATAAAATGCTACGAAGCCGCCCGTGGAGGTCTGGAACGAACATTGATGGAGAAAGTGGTGTCCAACAAACCTGCCGTTGTCTCTTTGCTGAAAGTACAATACCGCATGCACGAGGAAATCATGAAATTTCCTTCCCAATGGTTTTATAATGGCGAGTTGGAAGCCGCTTCCGAAGTGCGTTACCGGGGCATCCTGGACTGGGATACCCCCATCCACTGGATTGACACCTCCGAAATGGATTTCAAAGAAGAATTTGTGGGAGAGACTTTCGGGCGCATTAATAAGGCGGAAGCGGACCTGCTCCTATCAGAACTGAAAATCTACATCAACCGTATCAGTGGCAACCGCATTCTGGAAGAAAAAATAGACTTCGGCATCATCTCCCCTTACAAGGCACAAGTGCAATATCTCCGCAACAAGATAAAGGCAGACGCTTCACTCAAGCCTTATCGCAGCTTGTTCACTGTAAATACGGTGGATGGCTTCCAAGGGCAAGAGCGCGATGTTATCTTCATCAGCCTTGTCCGCGCCAACGAAGAAGGGCAGATAGGATTCCTGAATGATTTAAGGAGAATGAATGTAGCCATCACCCGGGCACGTATGAAGCTGGTAATATTGGGAGAGGCAGAGACGCTGAAACATCACGGTTTTTACCGGAAGCTATTGGAGTTTATTCAAAATATAGGGAATCAATAATAAAGAAATACCCCCTCCGGTAACACCGAAGAGGGTATTTCACCTATTTATATAAAGCTGATTAATTGTTTTCCGGACGAAGTTTACGAACCGTAACAGCTGTCTGCCACATTTCGCTTTCACGCAAGGCTTTCAATTCTGCATTCAGCTTCTCACGATAATCGGGTTTGGAGTTACTGTCGATAGAAATCTGAGCTTCGTTACCCGACTTCACACTTGCATACAATTTCTGTACAACCGGCTTGATGGCATCATGGAACGGGGTCATCCAATCCAGCGCACCACGCTGTGCCGTAGTAGAACAGTTGGCATACATCCAGTCCATACCATTCTTGGCAAACAATGGCATCAAAGATTGAGTCAACTCTTCCACTGTTTCATTGAATGCTTCAGAAGGAGTATGGCCGTTTTCGCGCAATACCTCATACTGAGCCAACAGTAATCCCTGGATAGCACCCATCAAGGAACCACGTTCACCGGTCAAGTCGGAAGTGGCTTCACGGATGAAAGTTGTCTCGAACAAATATCCCGAACCGATGCCGATACCCAGTGCAATCGTCTTGTCAAAAGCCTTACCCGTAGCATCCTGATAGACGGCATATGATGAGTTCAAGCCACGACCCTCGAGGAACATGGTACGAAGTGAAGTACCGGAACCTTTGGGAGCAACCATAATAACATCAATATCTTTAGGAGGAACCACGCCGGTACGGTCGTTCCAGGTAATAGCAAAACCATGAGAGAAGTAAAGAGCCTTTCCGGGAGTCAAATAAGGTTTGATAGTCGGCCATACAGACATTACAGCTGCGTCAGACAACAGACACATGACGATAGTACCTT
>OJOC01000413.1_pt1 | contig 13366 bp, 20 predicted proteins | sample 1598151 | NCBI WGS metagenome assembly OJOC01 (sample SAMN03922459, study PRJEB24848) | human gut metagenome | isolation source: stool sample | host: Homo sapiens | place: Germany | collected 2009-11 | reverse complement strand
TCGGAGATGTGTATAAGAGACAGGCCTTGGTCAGACCGATAATACCCGCCTTTGCCGCAGAATAAGGCACCTCGCAGGAGGCTCCGGTCAATCCCCAGATGGAGGAGGTGGTGATGATGCTGCCGCTGTGCCGGTGAATCATCGAAGGCAACACCGAACGGCAGCAGTAAAAGGTACCGTCCAGGTTGACCGCCATCATCCTTCGCCAGTCCTCCGGTGTAAAATCGGTCAGCAGTCCCTGCCGGGCAATTCCGGCATTGCACACCAGCACGTCGATGTGTCCAAACTGCTGCAAAACCGTCTGCACCATCTGCTCCACCTGCTGCGGGTCGGACACATCTGCCTGACAGGGCAGCATCGAGCATCCCTGCTGTGCCATCTGCTGGGCAAATTCTTCGACCGCCTGCCCGCTACTGCAAAAGTTTGCAGCCACCTGATAGCCTGCCTTTGCAAATTCTTCTGCGGTTGCCCGCCCGATTCCGCGGGAAGCTCCTGTAATGAGCGCCACCTTTGCCATCCTGTTTCCCTCCGCCTTTGTTTTTTTTGATAAAACAAAAAGGCGCTGGAATTTTCCAACGCCTTTTTCTTGGTGACCTATCGGAGACTCGAACTCCGGACACCCTGATTAAAAGACATGGTCTCATATCCCCTTTTTAATCCTTTTAAATCCCTTTAAATCCTTTTTGTTTTGTGTTTAAGCCGTTTTTATAATATTTTTTTAAATGTCTGTCTGAAAGAATCCTTATAAAAACTCCCTTTATGTCGTCAAACTGTCGTCAGATTATTGCTGTGTACCCATCTCTGGACGGTGGAGCGGGATATTCCCGTCACCTTTGCGGTCAGCCGGATGGAAAGCTCTGATGCTATCTGCACCGTCCGCCGGCGCTCCTCCTCGGTGTATATCTCCGGTCTGCCCTCTCGGTAGCCGGGACGTTGCCGGGCAATCTCCTTTCCTGCCATCGTCCGCTCTCGGATGATATCTCGCTCAAACTCCGCAAAAGCCAGGAAGGTTGTCAGAATCAGCCGCCCTACCGGGGTGTCCTCTATCACACCCATGTTGAGGATGTGGATGCGCACTCCCCTCTGCATCAGCTCCCGACAGGTGGCAGCTCCCTCCACCACCGTTCTGGCAAACCGATCGAGTTTGCACACCACCAGCGTGTCCCCTTTTTCCAGCAGCGAACAGAGCCTCTGGAACTTCGGACGGTCCATCCGTGCCCCGGTAAACTGCTCCTCCACGATAAAATCGCACCCTTCTTGCCGGAGCTGGTTGCGCTGTTCCTCCAGGCTGTTCCCATCCTTTTTCTGCTGTGCAGTGCTCACCCTGGCGTATCCGTACTTCATGCAATATTCCTCCGTTTTCCCTTTTATCATATCAGCTACAGGCAGGAGAGTCAACTGGCTTTTCTTGCAATTTTACCAGCTCGTCCTCCGGCATCCTTCGGGTCCGGGGGATTTTTTTATTATCGTCAATATTCCTAAATCCACTCCTATATCTTTGGTTATTATTGAGTTTATATAAGCTCTAAAATATATTGACTTTATATAAACTCTATGTTATAATATAATCACAAGGTAAGGGAACGGAAACCTAACAAACATTAAATTTAAAGGAGATAATCAATATGCCAAAAGTAGTAGTAACCGGTATCTGTAACGCTTGCGGAAAACCATTCGAAAGAAAATTTTATTTTGAATCGAAAGAAGCTGCACTCGCTTGGGAAAATAGCGATTCTGCTAAAAATCAGATTTGCGAAGAATGTGATGAAGAGAGAAAGAATAAAAGAGCTGCAGAGCATCGCATCCAGATGACAGCTAATGGAATGGCAGAACTGGAAGGCAGCCCAAAACAGATTGCATGGGCTGAAAAAATTAGAGCAACTTTTTTTGAAAATGCAGAAGAAATGTGGCGAGGGGCAGTAGAGGCAATCGACAGAGAAGAAATAGAAGCAATGGAATCCCCAGAAGGCGAACCAGTTGAAGAGACCGCTGAATCTAACGAAGAAGCTAAAATGAACAGAGCAAAAGAGCTGGTTGAAAAGTACAATTTTCAGTTGAAAATGAAAGAAGAGAGCGAAACTCTTGTACCAAGTGGCAATATTTACACCGTATCCGTTAAGCAAGTGACCAAGGACGGCACGCTGGACGAAATCAAATCCCTCAAGCCAGAGATGCTGAAAATCCTGATGGATAGATACAACCAGCGGCAGCAGCAAGTATATCAGTGCTAAGACAGATTATCGCCCCGCTCAAGGGCGTGGATTTAAAACAAGGAGGAATCACTATGAAAAAAGTTATCAACGGAAAAGCATACGACACCGAAAAAGCCAAGCCGGTTGCGCACTGGAAAAATTGGGGCAGCTGGAGAGACTTCGAGCACATCGAAGAAACCCTTTACCGGAAACGCACTGGGGAATTTTTCCTTTTTGGAGAAGGTGGACCTAAAACGAAATATGCCGAGCGAGAAGGTCAAAACTGCTGGACCGATGGCTCCAAAATCATCCCTCTCAGTTGGGAAGCTGCCAGAAAATGGGCAGAAGAGCACCTTGACGCAGACAAGTACGCTGAAATTTTCGAAGTCGCAGAGGACAACGAAAAAACAATCCTTTCCGTCAGCATCCCCAGCGCAGTCGCTGAACGCGCCAGATCAGAAGCGGCTAAGGCAGGAATCTCCTTGTCTGATTACATTGCAAGCAAACTTTAATCTCCTCCAAAAAAATCAGCTGAAATTGCGCTTTGTTATCGGCAATACCTCCAAATTTGCCTCATATTTTTTGTTTATTATTGAGTTTATATAAACTCTAAAATATATTGACTTTATATAAACTCTATGCTATAATATAATCACAAGGTAAGGGAACGGAAACCTAACAAACATTAAATTTAAAGGAGAATCATTATGAGAAACGCTAACGAAATCGCAAAAGAAATCAAAGAAATGGGCACTTGGGATATGGAGCTGCTTGAAGAGCTTTGTGAAGCGGCAGACATGCTCGAAGAATGGAACGCCGCAGACGGCGAAACATTTGAAAGTGTTGCTTTTAAAGCAGCTGAAAAACTTGGCGTAGAAATTCAATAAAATAAAAAATCACCCTCCCCGGATACTTCCGAGGAGGGTTTTTTTAGTCCTAGATAGTCATAGTTTTAGTCTTTGGTTTCTGCTTCTTCCTGTTCCTGCTGCTCCTGTGTTACTGCCAGCTTGTCGCGGACCGGCAGCTCCTTTAAGTCCTCCATCAGCTTGGTAACGGTGCCGTTGCCGCCCAGACGGTGGTATTCATCGTACATTTTCTGCGCTGCTTCCAGCCCATGCAGGCTGATCCAGCCGCGCTCGTAGTAGTGATAGTATGCGTGTACCAGCTCCGCCCGAAGCAGGGCAATGATAGCCTCTTTTACTGCTGTTTGCCGCACTTCTTCTTCCTGCTGCTTCTTCCAGAGGCGGCGGATCAGATACCCCCCGCCCGCCAGAACCCCGGAAAAAAGCACCTCCAGCCAATATCTTGCCAACCACTCCAGCAAATCTATCGCCTACTCTCTAAAATAATCCTGTACGGCTTTGCATACCGCCTTCTCTGCGCCCTCTGCTTTTGGCAGATGCAGGTGCAGCATCGGCACCTTGCTGGTGTAAAACCATGGGATGTCCTTGACCTCTCTGAGCGGGATTTCCTCGGCTCCCAGCAGGATTGGGTCGATGCCGATCATCTTGAGCTGGTGCTTGTAGTAGCTCTGTGCCTGTCTGCTCTCCTCGGTGTCGCGGCGGACGTTGTGTCCCAGGCGATCGCCCAGCAGCCCCTCCACTCTGGTGATTTTGACTTTGCACTGTGCGGATTCATAGACAAAAAGCACATAGTCCGGTTCCAGTTGAGACAAAGCATAGTAATCCGGGTATGCCTTTGGAGCATCCAGCTCCACGACACCCTTCATGCCCTGCGCTTTCATCTCCTCCACGATTCTCTTCGCCATTGGATTGCCGTTTACACCTACTACTGCGATTTTTTTCTTGCCCCAAAACAGATTTGCCATAAAACACTCTTCCTTTCTGTTACTCATTCACAAAATTTTTGATGTTCGGATTATTTTTGATTTGCTCTCGCATCAGCTCCAGCGCCTCATCCACCCAGAGGGAGAAAACGCTGAACGACACCAGGTACTTGATGGGTGGAAACGCCTCGACTGCTAAATCGTAAACGTATCGCAATTTGAGCGCACCGGTGCCGCTGCCTAAGTACTGCTCTGCCTGCGTTACTGCCCAAAGCAGCCACTCTTTGACGTTGCCCCGCATCCGCAGGTAGCCGATCAAGAGCAGCAGCAAAAAGGCACCCACCGTGCAGATGATACTCATGATTTGCTCCATAACCTTACACCTCCTTCCCCTTAAATCGTATTCACAAAACCGCCAAAGCCCTTTTTCTTGAGGTCGTCGGCGGTTTTTTGTGCTTCTGCCTGCGTCGCAAATTTGCCGACACATACTTTTGCAAGGGCATCGTTTTTAAAAAAGACGAAATACCCCATATCATCGAGCTTGGCGTACAGGTCCGCAGCGCTTTTTGCCGATGCAAATGCTCCCACCTGTACGGTGTACAGCAGGTTTTTGCCTGCCTGCGGATGATTCATTTTTGCAATGATAGCAGGGTAGTCTTTATAGGCAATATCTCTGTCTACATCCCCAACAATGCCGTTGACCCTTCCGGTACCGGTGTACTGCCAGATACCGTATGGATGCTTGCAAGTGCATTTGCCTGCGTACTGTGCAATCCACTTGTCATAGGCGGTCAGCTGTGCAGGATAGAGATAGCTGTCGAGAAAGTCCTTCGAGCAGTACAGCATGGCATAGTAGCCCGCCGCCTCCACCTCATCCAAGAACGCTTTGCAAATCTCGGTGTTGGTCTGCTTGCTGCCGCCGGTGTAGATGCTCTCATACTCGATGTCAAAGGCGATTGGGTAGGTCAGCTTGTACGGCTTGACCGCTTTAACAACCTCCTGCGCTGCTCTCCTTGCTGCCTGTACAGTAGTAGCATAGCTGTACAGATAAATGCCTACATCCAGCCCTGCCGCCAGCGCACCTTTGATGTGCTGCATAAATGCACTGTCGAGCTTCAATGCACCATTATTGTAGCAGAAGCCGACGCGGATGATGGCAAAGTCGATCCCGTCCGCTTTGACCTTCTGCCAGTCAATTTGTGACTGCCATTTGGATACATCAATTCCCTGTTTCATCTTCCTCTTCCTTTCCGTCAAATCCTTTTTTCAGCGCTCCTGCCCTGCCGTGCTGCTTGATCAGCTGATTGAGGCAGATTGCCGCAGCCGCCAGCACATACCCCTGCCCGACGCTCACCGCCGCCAGAATCACCCACTGCATCCAGCCCACCGGCTCGCAGGCAGCCACACTCACCAGCGCCGACAGCAGCACCCCCACCAGGCACAGGATGCCCGGTATCAGGGTATCGTCGATGCGGATGGAGCGCTTGATGATGCTGCCCAGCGCATACAGACAAGGCACCAGCCACACCGTTTCCGGCGATATGTACTCCTTCACCAGCGCCGAGATTTCGCTTAACTCGTTCATCTTTTAAATCACCTCCTTTCATATAAAACTCCAAAACAAAAGGGAAATTGCCCTAAAAAGAGCAACTTCCCTTCGTTGTATAAAATGTTATCTATTCACCACTTTTTGTTGACAATATATGTTTTATCGTATATAATGAATATATGATAAAACATATATAAGAGGTGTTGTCATGCAGCGTTTTGAGGTTGAATACTTTGAAAAGGAGGATGGTACCTATCCTGCTGAGGAATTCATTCTTTCACAGGATGTCAAGATGCGAGCAAAACTCTTTCGCCTGCTCGAGTTGCTCGAAGAAAAAGGAAATACCCTCCGGGAACCTTATTCCAAATCCCTGGATGATGGAATTTTTGAAATCAGGGCAAAACAGGGCAGCAATATCACCCGTGTTTTGTATTTCTTCTACATCGGCAACAAAATCATCCTGACAAACGGTTTTATAAAGAAAAGTCAAAAAACTCCTCCGTCCGAAATTGATTTAGCTAAAAAATATCGGGCAGAATATGAAAAAAGGTTGGTGTAATGATGGGAAAGAACTTCCGAGAAACTTTAAATGAACAGCTCAAAGACCCTGCTTTCAAAAGAGAGTACGATGAACTGGAGCCGGAGTTTGCAATTATCAATGCTATCATTGATGCTCGCAAAGAAATGGGACTCACGCAAAAACAGCTTTCCGAGTTGACCGGTATTACACAAGCCGACATCAGCAAGCTGGAGAACGGAAATGCAAACCCATCCCTCAAAACGCTTCAGCGCCTCGCTGCCGCCATGGGGAAAAGTGTTAAAATTTCATTTGTTTAAAAAAGAGAAGGGCTTTCCCTTCTCTTTTTATTTTCCACGGTATCTCTATCTCCTATGCCGCTGCGCTGTCCCCAATCAGCTCTTTGAGCTCGGTGTACTGCTCGGTTGTGATGCGGTCAAACATCAGGAATACATCCAATTTTGCCTGCCACTGCTCTTTGTCGAGCTTGCCTGCTTTCTTCTGGCGGTTGATGGTGTTTTTTGTCATGGTGTAAATGTTCATACTTTTTTCTTCCTTTCTGTTTAAACAATGGGTTCCTGTGCCGCTTCCAGCATCAAAAGCCGGTATTCGGCATCAACTACGCTTTCTTCAAAGGTTGCCTTCAAAAGCTCGTGTTCTTCCTGCAACTTACGGTGATTTTCCTGTAGCTGCTCGTACTCCTCGCGCTTTACGATTCCCCCTTTCTGCTGCCGCTCTATTTTGAGGCTTTCGGCTTCCTCCACGGTGAGCAGCCCTCTGGCTACTGCCGTATCAAGGTGCTCATCGGTGGCATAGCCTCTGCGATAGCGCTCGATAATCTGTTCTTTTGTCATGGTTTTTCATCCTTTCTTTGTAGTCACTTTTTGGGTATATGGTTTTTATTTTTGGAGTAATGGGCAGACTGTAAATTTGGTACCAAATGTGTTTCCAGCAGAACCTACCGGGTGGAGCGAAATGCAAAAATATACCACCTCAACCACCTTTACTGCACCAGAAGATGGATGGTTTAAATTTATCGGTGTGGCAAAGTCCGGCGAAGGTGGAAACAGCAACACCTGGACTGACCCAAACGGAAAACGTTGGCGAAGAGGCGGTGGTGGCGGTGGTGCCGGAGGAATTGTTGTAAGTGTATTTGCACTTACGCAAGGGCAAACCGTAACTTTGACAGTAGGCAGCTATGCCACAATCCAAGCGCAAGGGCAGACAGCAACCGCTGGCGCTGGAAGCGATGGATACGATGCAGCTACAGGAGATAGCGGTGGAAGAGGCGGAAGAGGTGGAAGTGCCAGTGGAGGAAACCTTGTCAATAAAGCGGGAGCGAGCGGCGGTACAGGTGGCTTTGAGATTGGATTGGAAGAAGGCGGATGGGCAGGTACAAACTCATACGAGGGATATAGTACTGCTGCAGGCATGGGTCTTCCATCAAAAAACTACAAGCCGAATCCCGCTTATGGCTACATCGTTGCTCTACGAGGCAACACCAACCTTACCCAAGCCCAGCTCAACGCAATGGATATTACCACCCTCATGCTGGATAACAGCCGACTTGAGCAGGAAGTCACCGGCATCATGCTAAGCCAGAGTGCCCAGTAAGATGCCGGTCTGTTCCTGCGCCAGAGCAGTAATCGCCAACGCATTGGCGGTAATATCCCTAGCATTCTGCATATCCAATGGGATGTTCGTGTTGCCGCGGAGGATGATGCAGATGGGTGCGCTGCCTCCGCTTGGCGATACTTCTCTATTCCACACGCGAACGCCGTTAGAGTTACCTTCAACTGCCACAAGCGTGCCGCCGCCACCGGTTCCTCCATAAAAAGAATACCCATCTACATTTAACTGTCCTCCTTTTCGACCGTATACTGTGGAGGTGTAACTGTAATCCATCGATTGCTCTTGAGCGCCTGATTTTACCCCTCTGATACCTTCATAGTTGTGCTTGTTGCCTCCAGAGGATTTTCCTCCATCGCCTCCGTTTTCTGCAGTTGTGCTGGCTGTTTTACCATCACCGCCTTTCGTAGCCTGCATGGATATGTCTTTGATAACGCAAGAGCAATTATATCCATCTATAGTAATTCTTACTGATTCGCCTTGCTGTAATGCGATTTCACTAACAGCGCATCCTGGGGAGCCGCCGCCCGCTCCCATATTGATTGCTGTGCTTTTCCCCCATCGCGAATCTGAACGCCCACCATTTCCGCCACGCCCGGCAATGATAATTTTGAACCATCCGTCTTCTGGCGCTATCCATTCACTTGAGTTATACAGTTTTGTGATTTCGCTCCACGAGGTCGGCTTCGGTGGAAGGACTTTCGGCACGATGTTTACCACCTGCCCGTTACTCCAGAAATATGAGCCTGCCGCATTTTTCAGAAAAACTGTGATGTACAAATTGGCACCGTTCTTTTGTTCTACCTTAATAAAATCAACTGTTTTCGATGCTGTCATCGGGTCAATTTCCTTTTCGACAATGACCTCTCCATCGCTTTCGGAAGTAGGAGTGCCGCCCTCTTTTTGGATTACCACATAGCCGGTCACAAAGCGGTTGACTGCCTCTCTACCCTCTACCATCACAACAGGCAAATCAAATCTGCCGGTGGTCGTTCCCTTTTCGTCCGTTGCCACCAGATTGGTAACGGCTCCCGGCTCTTTGGCGGTGAGGGTAACGCTTGCGGTTGCTCCCTCCTGCTTGTCGTTGAGCTGTCCGGCTTGGTTTACGGTAAACACTCTGTAGTGATAAGCCTGCGTGGAAAACGGCGGCAGGTCATAAAAGGTGTCATTGCTGCCCTCATAAGCCAAATCGCCATCGATGCTGGTCGCTGGCATTTCGCCTGCTTTTCGCCGAATCATGATTTTGTACGCATTGACATCTGCCGGGATTTTGGTTTTTACCAACACCCGATAACCGTACTCCGGGGCGGATGCGTCCGCTGCGCTTGTCTGCGTTACCTGCTCCGGTACGATTGGCTTCAGACTCAAATTTGCCCTTGCCGGAGTGTCGCAGGCTGTGCCCTCGGCATTTACCGTGTACACCGCCCAGTGATAATCAATCCCATAGTTGGTACCGGTGGTATCTCGCACGCTGGTTTCCTTTCCGGTGTATACCACTGTGCCATCGCTCATGCTCGCCGGTGCGCTGCCCTCTTTGCGTACTACCACAATATGGTCGCGGTACACGTCAACCGGCAGCTGGATGGTAAGCGTTGCGGCAAAGGCGTTTTTGTCGGTGGTGTCCTTTGCACTCACACTGGTGGGTGCAAGCGGCTTTTGTGCCGGGATGGTGATTTCTGCGGTGGTGGCACTCATTTGGTAGTTTCCGGCAGCGTTGCGCGGGAAGTAGGCGTATATATACCGCACTCCTGCCTTCAATCCGTTTGTGTCAGTGAATTCGGTAATCTTTCCGTCTGCCACCTGCACCCCGTCTGTCGGACCGATGGGGGCTGCATCTTCTCCCCTTACAATCCGGGTGGCTTCCCAGTCCAATGTTGGATTGGTATGGGTGCCGTGGATTTTGAGCTGGGTGGCGGTGCTCTGGTTGGTCAGCTTGATGCTGCTCGGCTCAATCGGCAACGGCAGCGGCGTGCCAATCTCGCCCGGATTTCCCAGCAGGTTGGAGTAGTAGGTTTTTTCCTCGCCCGATTTGGAGCGGTACAAGGACACCTGCGCGTACATACTGATGGCTGGAATCTCTCTGAGTGCATGGAAAATAATCTTTCCTTTGCTCTGCTCCGCTACCAGTCCGATATTTCCGTCCACCATCTGAGCAATTAGGTTCGGGTCTGCTTTGATTGCCAGATCCATGTTTGCAGCCACCGTCTCAGGCGGCAGCTGTGCTGTTACATCCTGGATGTAGGTTACTCCGTCCGGGTCCCTGCTCCAACCGTTCTTGTTCAGGTTTACCGTTGCTACCAGCAGCGGATTGTCCCAGTTCTCCCGGTCGTCGGCGGAGACGTGGAGGGTCATATCTTCAAAGTGACCATCGTGAGCTTTTTTGTCTTTATCATGGTCCTTTATATCCTGCATCGTGGCAATAATCACTGTACCGTCTACCGTTACCACGATACTATCTCTGTTGCTCACTGCCACCCTCATGCCGACCTGCATATCGTTGTTGATGCCATCGGCAATGCTGATTTTCGGATAGCCCGGAGCGTTGGCGATTGCAAACAGCTCCCCTTCTCCATCAATCAAGCCGATTTCCCTTACATTCCAGCCGCCTACATCGGTTGGAATCACTGAAGTTGATTTGATTACATTTTTGTTTGCCTGGTCCAGCACCGTCTGTGCCGGTCCTCGCCACACCTCATTTACCAGTGCTGTTCTTGCCGGGTCCGGCATCGGGATTTGTCCGTTTCCGTCACCCACTGAAACAAAGGCAATTTCAATCTTTTTGCCCGATTGCAGATAGGCTGCCATCTTTTCGGTGCCCTTGTTGGTTAAAATCGCAAAATACTCAAATTCTTGCGGCATTTTCCTTCCCCCTTTTTTTATTTTCCGATGATAAGATAGTTGCCCGCTACCGCCATTGCTTTTGGATGTACCGTTCCGCCCGTTACCAGCTCTTTTACTCGGTACGGGTCCACAATCAGTGACATTCCCATCTCTGGTAGTGCTGCCGTATGGATAGTGCCCGGCTCGATTACATCCACCGTAATACCCTGCAGCCAGGAGCGTACATTTTTGTACTCCATAATGGTATCAAGCAACCTTCCGACCGGGTTTTCCGGCACCGGCTCCTGAGCTGCATCCACCGCTACTCGGAAGTAGTACGGTTTTCCGCTGTACTCCCAGTTTTCCTGCACGGTGGTGCCGCCGTGGATGATTCCCACTGCATCCTCCACCGCTGCTTTCGTGCCCAGACGGGCATAGTTGAGCAGAGCCGAGCGGATGAGCAGTCGCTTTTTATCCAGAGACAAGTCAGCCTTGTACCCCTTAATATCCAAAGATAGGCACAGGTGATCCGCCATTGCTTCATCCAGCTCCATCACAAATCCAAATACCATGCTCGCCCGCAGCGCAAGCTGGCACACCTTGCAGTATTCTTTGTCCCAAGCAGTTGCCAGGGCTTTTTCTTTCTCCCCGTGCAGGTTGGGCGGCAGTAAATCGTAAAGGCTGATGTTTTCCAGCTTAATCATCTTCCAGCCCCCCGTATCTTATCTGCACATTTCTGCGCTTAAAGATTTCCCCGGCGCTGATTACCTGTTTTTGCGGTGCTGTTACCTCGATGCGTTTTGCACCGGCTCCAATCACCAGCGCCACCAACTTGTCCGGGTTGAGGTCCCTGCCGATGGTGCTTTCCTGCCATACAAGATACTGCTGTACTGCCGCCTCCACCGCTGCCTTTGTTTCGATTTCTCGGTTTGCGTCTGAGCGGTTGATGTAGTAGGTGATGTCCAAGTCAAATTGTACCACCTTCGGTGCATGGATGGTCAGCTCATCGGTCAGTGGGCGCTTGTCCTCCAGATACTCTTTCAGGCGCTCGATATAACTTCCTTCCGGGATTTCGCCTCCTGTAAGTGTCAGGCAGATGTCCACCTTTCCGGCGCTCGGGCTGGTAACTCCCACACCCTCCACTGCCTGGGAAAACTCTCGCACCCAAAACTCATAGGAGTCCTTCGGACCGGCAACGCTGTATCCCTTGGGCGCATAAAAAATGCGGGTGCGCAGGCTCTCATCGTCCTCCACATCCGCGCCGCCCTGGGTTTTTTCCACGTTTCCTACCTGCGCCACATAGGCTACCGGGTCCACGATGATGTTGATTTTTCCTTTTGCATATCCGTTTCCGATGCTCCCCGCCTGCTGGCAGGTGATTCCCACCCGCCCGCTGGTCGCCGGTGACCGGATAATCAAATCCTCATCGGTGGCAAAAAACAGCTTTTCGCCCGGTGACACCCTCGTGCCTTTTGGGATAAAAATATCCTCCTCACGCACTGCTGATAGGGTAAATTCCGCTACCCCCACTGCCGGAGTGGCTTCTCTGCGGGTAAGCCCCCAAAAGGATGCCAGCACCTCCAGATAGTTCCCCCGGCTGTACTTTGGCAGATTCATCTTTGCCCTGTCCGCAAAAAGCTGTGAAATGGCAGCCAGCTCAAAAGCCATGGTATTCAGGATGATTTTCTCCCGGCTTGCCACCGGCAGTTTCTCACTCTGCCCTGTCAGTTTTTCCAACTCTCCCTCATAGGTATCTTCCAGCCGTCCGAGTATTACTTCCGCCGTTTCCGGCGCAAAATCAATGTCCGGTATAAAATCGTATGGATTGTTACTTGGCATCTCTCACAATCACCTCCAATTCTACTTTACCTTCCGCCGTTCTGGGATAGGTTGGCTTTACTTGCTCCAGCTGCAGTCCTGGGATGTATCGCTCGATTTTTACTGCAATTTCCGCCGCCGCAGCGTTTGCCGCCTGCCCGATCGGCATATCTAAAAAAGATAAATCAATCCCAAAATCACGATCCAGCACTACCGTTCCCACCGGCGTGCCAATCAGCACCTCCACCTGCTCACGCAGATCAGGCGATAAGTTTTTTCCAGTTACAATCATCAGAAGCCTCCCCTTCTCTTTTTAAAAAATATGCGTATTTTATCCGTATAACTATTGACAAATGCGCATTTTAGGCGTATAATAGTAGATGTAAGGAGGGAAAACAATGAAACGCCGAGACCTTATCAAACTACTTGAACAGAATGGTTGGTATCTGAAACGAGTAGGCGGCAATCACGACATCTACACCAACGGAAAAGACTGCGAACCGATTTCCCGACAAAGAGAAATCAAAGAAGCAGTCGCCCAAGCAATTATCCGGCGGAGAGGTTTAAAATAACCTCTCCCTGCCGAAATCATAAATTAGGAGGTCTTTTTATGAAACAAGTTTACCCTGTTATTTTTACTACCCTAGACTCCGGCTATATGGCTTATGTCCCTGATTTCGAAATTAACACACAAGGCGACGACCTTGCTCAGGCAATCGAAATGGCTCGAGATGCAATCGGTCTGATGGGAATTGATATGGAGGATGAACAATCCGTTCTCCCTTCCCCTTCCCCCATTTCCTCTCTGAAAACTGCCCCCAACGAAATTATCACTCTTGTTGATGTTGATTTCACAGAATATCGTCGAAAAAACGATATGCGTGCCGTCAAGAAAAACTGTACCATTCCATCCTGGCTTAATTTTGCAGCGGAGCGTGCAGGAATTAACTTTTCTGCCACTCTTCAAGCCGCTTTAAAAAAAGAACTCGGCATCGAAAAATAGCTTCTACTTTTACGCACGGAGGTTCTGTCCTCTGTGCTGTCTCTTATACACA
>OJOC01000407.1_pt1 | contig 13481 bp, 10 predicted proteins | sample 1598151 | NCBI WGS metagenome assembly OJOC01 (sample SAMN03922459, study PRJEB24848) | human gut metagenome | isolation source: stool sample | host: Homo sapiens | place: Germany | collected 2009-11 | reverse complement strand
CGTCGGCAGCGTCAGATGTGTATAAGAGACAGGTGTATGTCTGGGGCTGTTTGTTGATTTCCGACGAGGTCGAGGTCACGGTCCAAGTGCCTATATAACGCTCGTAGTCGGCCTCGCCCGTCGGTACGGCCGGGATCTTCACCTCGGTCTGTTCGATGGTCGTGCCGTGGGCGTTGGTGCCCGATGCGAGGAAGATGTATTCTGTATCAGCATCGACGTTGAAATAGAACGTGGCTCCGGTTTCCGAATTCGCCTGCGTCACAGCCGCCGAACTGATGGGGTTGCCGTAGCGGTTCATCACTTTTTCAAGCTCGCCCATTTGTTCGATCAGTTCCGGGAGCAGCGCTTTCGTCGTGCAGAGAACCTTTCCCGATTTCATCTCCGTACTCTTGACGGTGCCCGACAGCTGGAAGTACTCCTTGCCTTCGGCGGGCGCAGCCGTCAGCGTGAGCGTCGGCTTGGCCTTCGTGCCGTCGCTGATGCCGCCCCACGGGATCGGAATATCGGCGTAATCGGCCATCTGCGTACAGCCCTTGAAGGTATCCTTGTAACTGCTGGCCGAGGTGAAGATCTTGGCGCCGAAGATGTCGGGGTAATTCGTGCGTTCGTAGAGGTGCACCTTGACCTGCTGCTCGCCGTCCTGCACCATCGTGTAGGGCGATTCGCCGGTGAAGGCGGTGCAGCCGCTGAAGGTTTTGCTCGCCGTCGAGATTTTTTTCATGCTGTCGAAAATGGTTACGGGCAGCGATTCGAGCGACGTGCAGTTGAGGAACATTTCGCTGATGATGGTCGTACCTTCGAAATGGCGGAACATGTCTTCGGGAACGGTCTTGAGCGACGTACAGCCGCTGAACAGGTAAGCGGCGGACGTGCCGTTTTTCACGCTTTCCGGGAAGTAGTCCGCAGGCGCCGTTTCCAGCTGCGTGCAGTCTTTCCAGAGCGCGGGAATCGTTTTCAGCGCGACGCAGTGCTTCAGCGAAGGGAATTCGGTCAGTTTGATACACCCTTCATAGAGATAGCTGGCCGTGGTGATTTTGGTCATGTTCTTGAAAATATCGACGGGAATGGTCTCCAGCGTCTTGCAGCCGCTGAACAGACTGTTCATGTTCGTCGCTTCCGTGAGGGTGTCGAACAGCCCTTCGGGGAGTGATTTGAGGTTTGCACACCCCTTGAACAGCGACGCGACGTTGGTGAGCTTGGTCATGTTCTTGAACAGCTCTGCGGGCAGGGTTTCGAGCGCCGCGCAGCCGAAGAATCCCGACGTGAGGCTGTTCGCTTCCGTCTGGTTGGCGAAGAATGTTTCGGGAACGCTCTTGAGCGATGTGCAGTTGTTGAAGATGCTTCCGAGGTTGGTCAGGGCGGGCATGTCGGCCAGCAGCCCTGCCGGAACGCTTTCCAGCGCCTTGCAGCCGCTGAACAGGCCGGATGCCGAGGTGGCTTTGGCCGTCTTTTCGAAGAGTTTTTCCGGGACGCTCTTTAGCGCCGTGCAGTTGTAGAACATCGAGGCGACCGAGGTGACTTCGGGCGCGCCGGCCAGCAGTCCTTCGGGCACGGTTTCCAGAGCCGCACACCCGGAGAACATGTATTCGACCGTGGTGACGGCGGCGAAGGCGTCCTCTTCGGGCTGGGGCACGGTTACGAGCGAGGTGTTCGCGAAGGCGTAATCCAGCGTCGTCATGCCGAGTTTGCCCCATTGTCTGACTTCGAGAATGGCGGGAGCCACGGTTTTGTTGGTGAGTCTTCCGGAGAGTTTTTCCGTGGTTCCGCTTATGGTTACGTAATAGATGCCGGATTCGGCGTAGGTGTGGTTCACCATCGCGGCCGCGGTCGAGATCGTGGCTGCGACCGGCTCGCTCTGGCCGTCGCCCCAGTTGATCGTGACGTCCACGGCGCCGTAGAGGGGCAGGTAGACCTTGTTGTTGTAGGCGCTGCTGCTGTATTCCTTCGCTTCGACCTTGAGCACCATCTGGGCCGGGTCGTAATAGGCTTCCTGATAGATCAGGATGGTTTCGATCACCGTCTCTCCCGCCACCAGCTCGATGTTGGCGCTGCGGGACTGGGTTTCCGTGTTGGCCGCGACGTTAAAGGTCAGGGTTTCGGTCCGAATCTCCCCCCCCCCTCGTCTCTGCCAGCGTAATCCATGCTTTCGCGGCTTCGGGAATCGCTACCGTGTAATCCAGATCGGTCTCCACCTCGACCGTTACGGGGCCTCCTGCGGCCGTCGCCTCCTTCGAGGAGGTCGAGACGTTCAGCACGCCCGACACGAATGTCAGCGTGCGCATCAGCGTCTTGGCGTCGCCGTCGCTGACCAGCACGATGACCTTGCCGGTCGAGCTGTTGCCGGGAGCCGTCACGGCGATCGTTCCGCCTTCGTTGCCCGTGCGTTTCACTTCGGCCTTCCATGCGCCGTCAGCGAGGGCCTGAATGTCGGTTTTGGCGTCGGCTCCGGTCAGCGTGAAGGGAATTTCCGCCGTTTCGCCCACGCGGATCGTCGCCGAGGCGGTGTCGAACGCGATGCCGAACTGCACGTACAACTCGAACGTCAGCACCGTTCCGTCGGCCAGCGTCAGGTAAACCAGCTTGCCGTCCTCGCTCGTGGCGACAGACTTGAACAGATTCTGGTCCGTCTGGGCCTGTCCGCAGTCGGTCCACGTCGCGCCGTTGTCGTAGGATACCCACCAATGGCTGTTTTCGATCTTGAATTCGGGGGTGACGCCCGATACGGGAAGTTTTTTGCCGTTGTCGAGGATAAAGTCGCCGTTGAGCGTCCAGTAGTAGACACCGTCGGAATCCTGTTTCACCCCGATGACCGACGAAGTCCCGTCTTTTCCGTCGCTGATGGTGATCGTCGAGGTCTCGCCGGCCGCGGTGACCAGCGTGATGACGTAGCCGCCGTCTTCACCGGGCTGTACGTCCGAGATGAACCGTTTCCCGGCGACAAGCTCCTTGAGTGTTGTGACGTCGGAGTTGAGCGCCTTGACGAGCGCCTGCAGTTCGGTGAGCTGACCGTCGAGGTCGTCCAACCGTTTTTGGATGTCCGTATCGTCGTACGAACATCCGATCAGTGCCATTAGCGGCACAATCATCAGAAGAATTTTTTTCATGGCAAGGCTTTTAAAGAAATTGGTTTAAAAGAACTGAGTGATCGCTTCAAATATAGTAAAATTGATGATTTCTGCTGCATTTTCTCCGGATTTTTTGTTTAAAGTTGCCTTGCAAGCTCTTCTGAAGGGGGTGATCCGGGGGTGCAGCGGGTGATGTAAAGTCTCTTGCCTGTTTGTTTTATTGTTAAATATTGACACGGCGAGCCTTCGCACCATACGGGATTTCGTTTGTCTTTTATTGCTCCGAATGCGGCAAACGGCAAAGGGGGAGACGCATCATCGTCTCCCCCTTTACCGTATTTTTTACGGATAAAATTCTTTCCGAAGTAAGTTATTCCCTGAAGATGTTGAGGTGCGCCAGCAGCGGATTGCGGCGGTCGAGCAGCAGGAACTCCGCCAGCAGCAACACGATTGCCGCGAGCAGCAGGTATTGGTACTGTTCGTTGAACTCTTCGAAGCGCATCACCGACAACTCGCTCTGCTCCATTTCGTTGATGCTCTTCACGATCTCGTCGAGACCGATCGACTGCTTGCTCGAACGGACATAGGCGCCGCCCGTGATGTCGGCGATCTGGGCCAGCATCTCCTCGTTGAGCTTCGAAACGACCATGTCGCCCTTCTCGTCCTTGATGAATTCGCCGCCGATCTGAATCGGGGCGCCTTCGGGCGTGCCGATGCCGATGGTGTAAATCCGTATGCCCATCTCCGCGGCGCGCCGTGCGGCCGCCAGTGCGTCGTCCTCGTGGTTCTCTCCGTCGGTGATGAGGATGACGACGCGGCTGTGATTTTCCTCGGTTTCGCCCGAAAACGACATCAGGGCCTGCGACAGCGCCTTGCCGATGGCCGTGCCCTGCACCGGCACCAGCGACGGGTCGATGCGCTTGGCGAAGGCCTTGGCCATGCGGTAGTCCGAGGTGATCGGCAGCTGCACCTTCGGCTCCCCGGCGAAGACGATCAGCCCGACACGGTCCTGATGCAGACCGTCGAAGAGCTTGTTGATGGCGTATTTGGTCCTCTCCAGCCGGTTGGGTTCGAAATCTTCGGCCAGCATCGAGTTCGAGACGTCTACGGCCAGCATCATCTCGACGCCCTGCGTCTTCTCTTCGCGGAGTTTCGACCCGAACTGCGGGCGTGCCGCCGCCAGTATGAGCAGCGTGACCGCTGCGCAGAAGAGGATGAATTTGAGCGTCACGCGCCCGGTCGATACTTCGGGCATCAGCTCTTCCAATACCTGCATGCGCCCGAAGCGCTCCAGCCGCCTGCGGCGGTTGCGCGCCGCCAGCCAGAAGAGCAGGATCAGCGCGGGTATGACCGGCAGCAGCCAGAAATATTGCGGATTTGCGAATCTAAACATTGCAAATTACGTTTTACGGTATTCTTTTCAGCACCAGATTCGAGAACAGGAACTCCAGCACGAGCAGCCCCAGACCCGCCAGCGCCCAGAGCAGGAACTGCTCGTGGTAGGTGACGTGTTCCGTAACTTCCACCTTGCTCTTTTCCAGTTGGTTGATCTGGTCGTAAATGGCCTTGAGCTTGGCCTTGTCCGTGGCGCGGAAATATTGTCCGCCGGTCTGCTCGGCGATCGACCTGAGGGTTTTCTCGTCGATCTCGACCTTCGCCATGACGGTTCCTCCGGTCGGCGTGCCGTAGATGTCCACGGCGGGGTAGGGGGCCATGCCCTCGGTGCCGACGCCGATGGTGTAGACGCGGATGCCCTGCGCTTTGGCGATCTCGGCCGCCGTCTGGGGCGCGATCTCGCCGCGGTTGTTCACGCCGTCGGTCAGCAGGATGATGACCTTCGACTTGGCTTCGCTCTCGCGCAGGCGGTTTATCGCCGTGGCCAGTCCGTTGCCGATGGCCGTGCCGTCCTCGATCAGTCCGCTGCGGATGCGTGCCAGCAGCGTCTGGAGCGTTCCCTGATCCGTCGTCAGCGGGCTTTGTGTGAAGGCTTCGCCCGCGAAGGCTACCAGTCCGATGCGGTCGCCGTAACGGTCCGCGATGAACGATCCGGCCACCTCCTTGGCCGCCGTGATGCGGTCGGGGCGGAAGTCCCGTGCCAGCATCGAACCCGAAACGTCAATGGCCAGCATGATGTCGATACCTTCGGTGTTCGTGCGCGAAAGACGCTCGACGTCCTGCGGGCGCGCCAGCGCCACGATCAGCAGGGCCAGCGCCGCCAGCCGCTGTGCGAACGGCAGATGCCGCAGCCAGTAGCGTACGGTCTTCGGCGCGCGCACGACCCCTTCGACGCTCGAAATCTGGATCGACGCGCCGCCCTGCAGCGTACGCCACACGTAGTAGGCGATCATCGGCACGAGCGCCGACAACAGCCACAGATAATATGGTGATGCGAAATGCATAGTTCCTCTTTTTTACCAGTTTTTCGATCCGCGCACCACGACGCCCTGCTTCTCCTTGAGTTTGTCCTGCGTGCGGTCCTCCTGCGCCTGAATGGCGTCGAGCATCTGCTCCTGCTCCTGCGGCGAAATGCCGGCCGGAACGGGCTGCGGCTCTCCCTGCTGATCGCCTTCCTGCTCCTTGTCGGGCTGCGCGGGGTTCTGCTGCGGGTCGCCCTGCTGCTCCTTGTCGTCGCCCTGCCCCTTGTCGTCCTTCTGTTGGTCGTCTTTCTGCTGATCGCCGTTCTGCCGGTCCTGACCGCCCTGCTGCTCCTTGTTCTGGTCTTTGTCCTGATTCTTGTCGTCACCGCCGCCACCGCCGCCGTTCTCGTCGTCGTCGATCAGACGCTTGGTGTAGGCGTAGTTGTATTTGGCCTCCTGATCCGAGGGATTCAGCCGCAGCGACTGCTTGTAGCTTTCGAGCGCTTCCTTGTATTTCTGCTGCTTGAACTGCGCGTTTCCGAGGTTGTAGAAGGCTTGGGCGCGCTCGTCGTCCGTGCGCAGCGTATCGGCCGCCGCCTGCCGCATGGTCTGCTCGGCCTTGTCGAACCGTTCGGCCTTGTAGAGCGCGTTTCCGAGGTTGTAACGGGCCTCGAACGATTCGGGTGCGGCCTCCAAAGCCCGCTCGTAACGCTCGATGCTCTTTTCGTAATTGCCCTTGTTGTACTGCCGGTTGCCGCGGCGCACCTCGCTGCGTTCGGGCATGTCCTGCGCCGAAGCGCCGAGGGCGGCAAAGAGAAATACGATATATAGGAGTCTGTACATCTTGTTACGCATTTTGGTTTTGCATCGGGTCCGGTTGCTCCGGCTCCTCCTCTTCGACGACGAGCTTGGTCTCCTCGACGAAATAGAACGCCTTCAGGTAGTCGGCTTCGTTCTGCTCGCCGTCGGGCGTCGCCTTGGCGAACTTCACCAGATCGGCGTCGCGCAGGATCGCCGTAAGGTCCATCCGGGCCTTGTCGGGCAGCTCTTCGCTGCGCATCGCCTCGATGATCTCGTCGGAGGTCATCTCCATGGCGCCCACGCCCCAGCGCGCCGCGATGTAGGTGCGCAGGATGTCCGTCAGTCCCGAATAATACTGCTTGTGCCTGTTGTTCTGCCATAGTTTCTGGTTGTGCAGCGCTTCGAGGGCCTTGATCGCCACCACGTGGGGCGGCTGCGGCGGCGCGGGCTTGAACAGGTCGCCCAGCCCCTTGCCGTAACGGGCCAGAATGCGCTTGAGCGCATAGAGCGCCACCAGCGCCAGCAGCAGGGCCAGCACGCCCCATTTGGCGTATCCGCTGACCTCCGCGAAGCGGAACGGCAGGTTGCGCTGGGGTTTCAGGTCGTAGATCGACTGCGAGGTCGAGTCGATCTGGAACGTGGCCACCTCCAGATAGAGCGAGTCGCGCGCCCGGAGCGTATCGACGATGTTCTTGTCGGCATACAGCACGGCCGGCAGTCCGAGGTTCCACTTACCCTCCTCGAACGCCGCCAGCGTGTAGCGCTTGCGCAGCCTGAGGTGGCGTCCGTCGCGTTCGAGCGTGTCGATCGGGTGGTCCTTGACCAGTTCGAGGGGGCTTCCCTCCTTGTTTTCGAATTCCGGGAACTGCACCACCTGCACCAGATCCTTGTCCACCTCGACCGTCAGGTCGAACCGGTCGCCGATCATGATGCTGTCCGGCTCGATGCGCGCCGTGACCGTCGGTGCGTTCTGCGCCCGGACGGCCGCGCCCGCAAGGAGCAGTGCTATTGCTAAAAGTCGTTTCATCGCTGTTTGAACAGTTTTAACAGTTCGGCCACGTAATCGCCGTCGGTCGAGATCATCGTCGAATCGATGCGGTTGTGCTTGAGCGTCGAGTCGATCTCGGCGCTGCGTCGCTCCCACGTCCGGGCGTAGTGCTCCCGCACGGCCCGCGACGAGGTGTCCACCCATACCTTGCGGCCGCTCTCGGCGTCCTTCAGCTCGACGATGCCCACGTCGGGCAGCTCCGTCTCGCGGGGATCGTATACGCGGATGCCCACCAGATCGTGCTTGCCCCCGGCGATCTTCAGCGCGTCGTCCAGCGCGGCCTTGTCCTTCGACGAATCCATGAAGTCCGAGAGGATGAAGGTCGTGCAGCGTTTCTTGTTGACGTTGGTCAGAAACCGCACCGGCTCCGAAAGCTTCGTGCCGGTCGATTCGGGCCGGAAGCCCACCAGCTCGCGGATGATCATCAGGATGTGGCTGCGCCCCTTCTTCGGGGGGATGAACTTCTCGACCTTGTCCGAGAAGAAGATGCAGCCTACCTTGTCGTTGTTCTGCGCGGCCGAGAAGGCCAGCACGGCGGCGATTTCGGTGATGATGTTCTTCTTCAGGCGGTCCGTCGATCCGAACATGCGCGATGCGGAGACGTCCACCAGAAGCATCATCGTCAGTTCGCGCTCCTCCTCGTAGATTTTGATGTGGGGTTTGCGCGACCGGGCCGTCACGTTCCAGTCGATGTCCCTTACGTCGTCGCCCGCGCGGTACTCCCTGACTTCGGAAAACGACATGCCCCGTCCGCGGAAAGCCGTATGGTACTTTCCGGCGAAGATCTCGTTCGAAAGACCGCGGGTCTTGATCTCGATCTTACGGACGCGTTTCAGAATATCGTTCTCGGTCTGCTGCATCGTTAGGGTACGATTACGTTGTTGAGAATGTCGGTGATGATCTCCTCCGAGGTGATGTTCTCGGCCTCGGCTTCGTACGTCAGGCCGATGCGGTGGCGCAGCACGTCGTGGCATACGGCGCGCACGTCTTCGGGAATGACGTACCCGCGGCGGCGGATGAAGGCGTAGGCGCGTGCGGCCTTGGCCAGCGAGATCGACGCACGGGGCGAACCGCCGTATGCGATCAGGTTCTGGAGCTTCTGGAGGTTGTACTCCGCCGGCTCGCGCGTGGCGAAGATGATGTCGATGATGTATTTCTCGATCTTCTCGTCCATGTAGACGTCCTCCACGACCTTGCGGGCCTTGACGATGTCTTCGGGCGAGATGACCTTGTTGACGGCGGGGAGTCCTCCCCCGGCGAGGTTCATGCGCACGATGTCGCGCTCCTCCTGCTTCTTGGGGTAGGATATTTTGGCTTTGAGCATGAAACGGTCCACCTGCGCTTCGGGCAGCGGGTAGGTTCCCTCCTGCTCCAGCGGGTTCTGCGTGGCCAGCACCAGAAAGGGCTGCGGCAGCGGATAGGTGTTGTCGCCGATGGTCACCTGACGCTCCTGCATGGCCTCCAGCAGTGCCGACTGCACCTTGGCCGGGGAGCGGTTGATTTCGTCCGCCAGCACGAAGTTGGCGAATACGGGGCCTTTCTTGACGACGAACTCCTCGTTCTTCTGCGAGTAGATCAGCGTACCGATCAGGTCGGCCGGCAGTAGGTCGGGGGTGAACTGTATGCGCGAGAAGGCGGCGTCCACGGCCTTCGCCAGCGTAGTGATGGCCAGCGTCTTGGCCAGTCCCGGCACGCCTTCCAGCAGAATATGGCCGTTCGACAGCAGGCCGATCAGCAGCGTGTCTACCAGATGGCTCTGGCCGATGATGACCTTGCCCATTTCCGTACGGAGCGTATCCACGAAGACGCTTTCGCGTTCGATGCGCTCGTTGAGTTCCTTGATGTTGATGACTTCGCTCATTGTTTTATATTGTTGAATTTCATTACCTCTTTTCCGCGCCCTGCATGTCCGGCCCGGCAAATCCGGCCCCGCATACTCTGCCGGCAACCCCGGTTCCGCACATGCTGCCCGACAAACCCGGTCCGCACATTCGGCCTGCATGCTCAGCCCGAAAATCCCGGCCCCGGACTGCGGGCGCAGAGAGCATGTCGCCGTATTGCCGTCGGATTTAGTTTTTTAACGTTTACAATGCAAAGATATTATTTTCTTTGAAAAAAACTTATTCAATTCTTATTAACTTTGCCGTCATGGAATCCAAAGAATCACCTATTTTACAAGGCCTGAACCCCGCTCAGCGCGCCGCCGTCGTGAATTACGACGCCCCGTCGCTCATTATCGCGGGCGCGGGTTCGGGCAAAACGCGGGTGCTGACCTCGCGCATCGCCTATATGATCGAGCAGGGCGTGGCTCCCTTCAACATCCTCGCGCTCACCTTTACCAACAAGGCCGCCGAGCAGATGCGCGAACGCATCGCGCAGATGATCCCCGACAACCGCAGCCGCTATATCCGCATGGGAACCTTCCACTCGGTTTTTTCGCGTATCCTGCGCGAGAACGCCGACCGCATCGGTTTCCCCGATTCGTTCACCATCTACGAACCTTCGGACTGCAAGAACCTGCTGAAGACCATCGTCCGCGAGCTGAACCTTCCGGACGAGAAATACAAGCCCAACCTCTTGGCTTCGCGCATATCCTATGCCAAAAACTGTCTGGTGACCCCCGGCGCCTACCTCGCCAATTCGGTCTACGCCGCCGAGGACCGTCAGGCGCAGATTCCCGAATTCGGCAACATCTACAACATCTACTGCCAGCGCTGCAAGCGCAACGGCGCGATGGATTTCGACGACCTGCTGCTGCAGACCAACATCCTGCTGCGCGACGCCCCCGACGTGCTGGCGCGCTATCAGGAGCAGTTCAAATATATTCTGGTGGACGAGTATCAGGACACCAACTACGCCCAGTACGTCATCATCCGCCGTCTCTCGCAGCTGCATTCGAAGGTCTGCGTCGTGGGCGACGACGCGCAGTCGATCTACTCCTTCCGCGGGGCCAAGATCGAGAATATCCTCTCGTTCCAGAAGGATTTTCCCGACGCCATGGTCTTCAAGCTGGAGCAGAACTACCGCTCGACCCGCACCATCGTCGATGCGGCCAACTCGGTGATCGTCCGCAACTCCAAACGCATGGAGAAACACTGCTTCTCGGAGGGCGACAAGGGCGAGCCGATCCGCATCCTCAAAGCCTATACCGACCGCGAGGAGGCTGAAATGGTCGTCTCCGACCTGCGCGACAAGATCCGCCAGACGGGCGACGAGTGGTCCGAGGCGGTGATTCTCTACCGCACCAACAGCCAGTCGGCCGTGCTGGAGGACAACCTCCGCCGCCGGGGCGTTCCCTACCGCATCTACAAGGGCAGTTCGTTCTACGACCACAAGGAGGTCAAGGACATGCTGGCCTATATCCGGCTGGTTATCAATCCGCGCGACGACGAGGCGTTCAAACGCATCGTCAACTATCCCGCGCGCGGCATCGGCGACACGACCGTCCAGCGCATCGCCGAGCTGGCCGCCGGGCGCGGCGTCTCGATGTGGGAGGCGGTCGATACGCTGGTCGCCGAACCCGCCGCCGATCCCGTGCAGAAGACCATCGCCCGCAAGGTGTCGGATTTCGTCGCCATGATCCGCGGCCTGTCTCTGGCCCGCAACGAAAAGAGCCTTTACGACTTCGGTCTGGAGATCGCCACCCGTTCGGGCATCATCGCCGCCTACCGCACCGAAAATACCCCTGAGGCGACCTCGGCGCTGGACAATATCGAGGAGCTGCTCAACTCGATGCAGCTCTTCAAGGAGCAGCGCGACGCCGAGATCCGCAGCGGCGAACGGCAGGAGGACGAGGAGGCGACCATCGACGAGTGGCTGCAGAACGTCATGCTGATGACCGACATGGACAAGGACGATCCTGAGGATCGCAACAAGGTGACGCTCATGACCGTCCATTCGGCCAAGGGGCTCGAATACAAATACGTCTATATCGTCGGTCTGGAAGAGAACCTTTTCCCCTCGCAGCGGGCCGCCGAGTCGCCCGACGGCATCGAGGAGGAGCGCCGCCTGTTCTATGTGGCCCTGACGCGCGCCAAGGTCGAGGCGACGATCTCCTATGCCGAGATGCGCTTCAAGTGGGGCAATATGGAGTTCTCGCGTCCGAGCTGTTTCCTGCGCGAGATCGACCCCAAATATATCCGCGCCGACTTCGACGCCGGCGAGGAGCGTCCGCGCCGCCCGCAGGACGGCGAAGGCCCCTCGGCCATCGACGAACTGCGCCGCCGCTTCGACTACCGCTTCCAGCAGAAACGGCAGGCCGACCGTGCAGGCGGCAATAACGGCGGTCAGCAGGGCGGCTTCGGCGGCCGGGGCAGCGGCGGCAGTTTCGGCGGGCGTTCCGCCGACGGCCAGTCCGGTCCTGCCCGGCGCTTCGCCCGCGCCGCGGCTCCGCAGGGCGCGCGCCCTGCGGGCAGACCCGATCCGGCCCTCGTCCAGACGCCGCGCCCCTCGACCGACGGCATGCGCCGCGTGGGCGTGCGGCAGGCGGTCGACGGCGGCGTGCCCGTAGGGCCGTCGATGCCCGTCAGCGGCGACTACACCGTGGGCCAGCGCGTCGAACATCCCAAATTCGGCGTCGGCATCGTCCAGCGCATCGAGACCCTCGCCACCGACCACAAACTGGTCGTGGCCTTCGACAGCGTGGGCGAGAAAACCCTGCTGGCCAAATTCGCCAAGCTGACCAAACTGTAGAGATGATGGAAACTTCCCCCCCCCTCATTTCAGTCTGCATGACCACCTATAACCACGCGCCCTACCTGCGTCAGGCCGTCGAGAGCGTGCTCAGCCAGCAGACCTCGTTCGACTTCGAACTGGTGCTGGGCGAGGATTGCAGCACGGACCTGACGGCGGAGATCTGCCGCGAATACGCCGCGAAATACCCCGGCCGCGTGCGGCTGGTGACGGGCGCCCGCAATGTCGGCTGGCGGGCCAACTACCGCCGCACGTTCGATGCCTGCCGCGGGAAATACGTGGCCTACTGCGACGGAGACGACTGGTGGACCGACCCCTGCAAGCTGCAGATGCAGGCCGATCTGATGGAGTCCGATCCCGGTTGCGGCATGTGTTATACGGGCGCCGACGAATACTGGCAGGCGGAAGGGACCCTGAAATCCGATCCCGACCGGCACTATACCGATTTCGAGCAGATGCTGCTCGGCATTTCGGTCCCCAACTGCACGGCGCTGGCCCGCCGTGAGCTGATCGCGGCCTACTATGCCGAGATCTGCCCTGAGGAGCATCCCGAATGGCTGACCGACGACTGGCCCATGTGGCTGTGGTTCGCCTGCCGTTCCCGAATACGCTTCATAGACCGCGTGACGGCCGTGCACCGGCGCATGGTCGGGAGCGTGAGCCACGGAGATTCCTACAGGGGACGCCTTGCGAGCCGCGATTCGGCGATGGAGACCAGCCTCTGGTTCGACGAACGCTTCACGGCTTCGCGCAACCGCTTCCGCATTCTGCGCCGCCGTCATGTGGTGGGGCTCTGGCTGCTCTCGTGGAAAGGGGCGGGAGTCGGCGAATACCTCGCGCGCTGGTGGGCCGATCTGCGGCGGACGCCGCGGCTCGTCTTCTGCCCGGAGGGGGCTATTTTTCTGGTGAAGAAAATTCTTTTTCGACGTAAAAAACAGCATTTATGACGACCAAACAACGTTACGACGGCGTAATCGCATGGTTCTCGGAGCATATGCCCGTGGCCGAGAGCGAACTGCACTACACCGATCCCTACCAGCTGCTGGTGGCGGTGATCCTTTCGGCGCAGTGCACCGACAAACGGGTCAACATGACCACTCCCGCGCTGTTCGAGGCGTTTCCTACGCCCTTCGATATGGCCGCGGCCACGGCCGAGGATATTTACCCCTATATCAAGAGCATCTCCTATCCCAACAACAAGGCCCGCAACCTCGCGGGCATGGCCCGCATGCTCTGTTCGGAGTTCGGCGGCGAGGTGCCGAGCGATTTGCAGCAGATGCAGCGCCTGCCGGGCGTGGGCCGCAAGACGGCCAACGTGCTGGGTGCCGTGCTGTGGCAGAAGGAGGTGATGCCGGTGGACACGCATGTCTTCCGTGTCTCGAACCGTATCGGGCTGACGACCAATTCGAAAACTCCGTTGCAGACCGAGCTGACGCTCGAAAAGAACATCCCTTCGCACCTGTTGCCGGTGGCTCACCACTGGCTGATCCTCCACCTGTCTCTTATACACATCTGACG
>OJOC01000406.1_pt1 | contig 13581 bp, 9 predicted proteins | sample 1598151 | NCBI WGS metagenome assembly OJOC01 (sample SAMN03922459, study PRJEB24848) | human gut metagenome | isolation source: stool sample | host: Homo sapiens | place: Germany | collected 2009-11 | reverse complement strand
GCAGCGTCAGATGTGTATAAGAGACAGAGCATACGACGTGCTTGTTGAGCATCTACTCTATCAATATTTATTTCTTTAGGATTTTTCACTGCTTCTTGAATAGCAGGTTTTGTTATTTCATTGAATACAATTCTACATTTTTCATGTTCATCAATTCCTAAGATATGAGATAGATGCCAAGCAATAGCTTCGCCTTCACGGTCAGGGTCAGAGGCTAAATAAACTTTTTCAGATTTTTTAGCTTCTTTCTTTAAAGATTTAATTAAATCTCCCTTGCCACGAATATTGATATATTTAGGTGCAAAATCATTTTCTACATCTATACCAAACTGACTTTTAGGTAAATCTCGAAGATGTCCCATAGAAGCCATTACTGTATATTTTTTATTGCCTAAATATTTTTCAATAGTCTTTGCTTTAGTTGGCGATTCTACTACTACAAGCGTTTTTTTCTTCATTCAAAGCACTCCCTGATTGCTCTTATATAAAAATTTGGACTTGTCTCTTTAACTAGTCCCTTCAATTTCATTTGTAATAAAATAAACGATATATTCGAAACATTTATTCTCAATTTATATATGATTTCATCAATACATTTAGGCTCTGTAAAAGATAAACTATCATATATAAGTTGTTCTTCCGCTGTCATGGAAAAACCTAATTCTATTTGTGTTTCTTTGGATATACTTTGCTGATTAGTTACAAAATTATATTCTTCTACAATATCATTTGCCCTTGTAACTAATTTAGCACCTTGTTTTATTAAACTATGGCAGCCTTCGCTTTTTTGCGAATAAATATTTCCTGGTATGGCAAATACATCTCGCCCTTCACTTAAAGCAAATTCTGCTGTTATCAATGAACCACTCTTTTTCGCAGCTTCAACTACTAATATTCCTTTGGATAATCCTGTGATAATTCTATTTCTAGCTGGAAAATTCCCTGGCTTTGGCAATGTATTTAGTGGATATTCTGATATTACAGCACCATTTTGAGCTATAGCTTCTAAAAGTTGCTTATTTTCTTTTGGATATATAATATCTAATCCACAACCTAAAACAGCAATAGTCTTACCTTTTTTCAAAGCTCCTGTATGAGCTTTAGTGTCTATACCTTTAGCAGCACCACTAACTATTACAAAATTAAATTTAGCTAATTCCTCAGCCATATTTTCTGCTATCTGTTTTCCATAAGTCGTTGGAGTTCTTGAACCTACTATACCTATGCAAATTTCATCTTTAGGCAATTGACCTTGATAATATAAAATAAATGGAGGATCATAGATTTCTTTCAATAACTTTGGATATTCTTCATCTATTTCTATGCAGACTTTAATTTTATAATGTTTTAATTGCTCTGTTAATTTATCTATAGATATTTTCTGTCTAAATTCTATTAATTCAGACAATGTTTTACTGCCTAAACAATTACTTTGTTCTAACATTTCTCTTGTCGCTGTCCATATTTTTTCGCCGTCATGAAAATATCCATAAAGTTGACGAAGCGTTTTACTACCTATGCCTGGCACAGAATTTATGGCAGCCCAATATATATTTTTCATTGTTTATTACATTCCCATACAAATAAATCTTTAGATAAACCGTATATATTTTACTATTATCACTATTAACTGACAATTTGTCAAATTTTTTATCAAAAGAATATAGATATCACCATCTAAAACAAAAAGCTATTGTATTAAAAAATTTAACACAATAGCTTTTTATTATTCTTAGACCATAAATCAGCCTAATTTTTCTTTTATCATTTTATTTACAAGACCAGGATTTGCTTTACCTTTACTTGCTTTCATTACTTGACCGATTAAAAAGCCCATAGATTTTGGATAATCTGCAACAGCTTTTGGATTATCTGCAATTGCTTTATCTACAATTTCTTCTATTGCTTTTGTATCAGTAATCTGTACTAAACCTTTATCTTTTACAATTTTTTCTGGAGTATCTCCACTTGTCCACATTTCTTCAAATACAGTTTTTGCTATTTTAGAAGAAATTGTGCCCTTACCAATTAAGCCAATTAAGCTTGCTAAATTTTGAGCAGATACTGGAGAATTTTCAATAGTCATTTCATTAGCATTTAAATGCTTGGACAATTCACCCATAATCCAGTTAGAAGCAAGTTTTGCATCAGCACCAGCATCTACAACAGCATCAAAGTATTCAGCCATAGCACGAGTAGAAGTGATGATTTCCGCATCATAAGTAGGAAGACCATATTCATTTACTAAACGAGCTTTTCTTGCATCTGGTAATTCAGGAAGTTCTTTTTTATATGCTTCAATCTGTTCATCAGTTGTAACAATTGGCACAAGGTCAGGTTCTGGCATATAACGATAATCTTGAGCTTTTTCTTTGCTACGCATAGAAAGTGTAATTCCACGACCATCGTCCCAAGTACGAGTTTCCTGTACCAAAATACCGCCATCTTCTAACACTTCATTTTGACGTTCAATTTCATATTCTAAAGCGTCTTCGATTACTTTGAAAGAATTCAAGTTTTTCATTTCAACTTTTGTACCAAGTTTTTCGCTACCTTCTGGACGAAGAGATACGTTTACATCGGCACGTAAATTACCTTCTTCCATTTTACAATTGGATACATCAATATATTGTAAAATAGATTTTATTTTTTCCATATATGCACGAGCTTCTGCTGGAGAATGCATATCTGGTTCAGATACGATTTCAATAAGTGGTACACCAGTACGATTATAGTCAACATTAGAGTTACTGGAATCTTTAATTGTAGTACCAGAGTGAACGAGTTTACCAGCATCTTCTTCCATATGAATACGAGTGATGCGAATACGTTTTGTTTTGCCTTCTACTTCGATATCCACATAACCATGTTCAGCGATTGGTAAATCAAACTGAGAAGTCTGGAAATTTTTTGGTAAATCTGGATAGTAATAGTTTTTTCTATCAAATTTACTGAATTTATTAATTGTACAGTTGAGTGCAAGACCTGCTTTGATAGCAAATTCTACTACACGTTTATTGACAACAGGTAATACACCTGGAAGACCAAGACAAACAGGGCAAACATGTGTATTTTGGTCTGCACCAAAGGAAGTAGCACAGCTACAGAAAATTTTTGTATTAGTTTTTAATTCGCTATGAATTTCCAAACCAATGACTGCTTCGTATTTCATTATTCTACCCCCTGACCAATTTTATTAGCATAATCATGATTTACTTCATAAGTATATGCTGCACGAATAATAGTTTCTTCATCAAGTGGGCGACCAATAAACTGCATACCGATAGGCATATTATCTTTGCTTCTGCCACAAGGAATGGAAATACCAGGAAGACCTGCTAAGTTAAGTGGAACAGTGAAAATATCCATCAAGTACATTTTTAATGGATCATTTGCCATTGAACCTAATTTATATGCAGGTGTTGGTGCTACTGGAGCCAAAATAACATCTACATCTTTAAAAGCATTATCAAAGTCTTGTTTTACAAGTGTTCTAACTTTTAATGCTTTTAAATAATAAGCGTCATAATAACCAGCACTTAAAGCATAGTTACCAATCATAATACGACGTTTTACTTCTGGACCGAATTTTGCAGTTCTTGTATTTGTCATCATGGAAACAATGTCTTCACCATCTACACGAGAGCCATAACTTACACCATCATAACGAGATAAGTTTGTAGAAGCTTCTGCTGGAGCTATTAAATAATATGTGGAAATAGCATAATCTGTATGTGGTAAAGAAATATCTACGATTTCAGCACCGAGTTTTTTCAAATCTTCGATAGCTGTATTCATAGCTTTTTTTACATCTTCGTCCATACCATCGATAAAATATTCTTTTGGTAAACCGATTTTTAATCCTTTTATATCATTTACTAAGGATTTTGTATAATCAGGAACATCACTATTGATAGATGTAGAATCTTTTTCATCATGACCTGCAATCACATTCATTACATGAGCACAGTCTGTTACATCGCGAGTCAATGGACCAATCTGGTCAAGTGAAGAAGCGAATGCTACTAAACCATAACGAGATACACGACCATAAGTAGGTTTTAAACCAACAACACCGCAAAAAGATGCTGGCTGACGAATAGATCCACCAGTATCAGAACCTAATGCCCAAATAGCACTACCAGCACTAACTGCTGCAGCACTACCACCAGAGCTACCACCTGGTACACAGTCCAAATTCCATGGATTATGTGTAGCAAAAAATGCAGAGTTTTCTGTGGAACCACCCATAGCAAACTCGTCCATATTTAATTTACCAACTAATGCAGGTTTTTGAGCTAAAACTTTATCCATTACTGTAGCATTATATGGTGGTACAAAATTTTCGAGCATATAAGATGCACAAGTTGTTTTTAAACCTTTTGTACAAATATTGTCTTTTATAGCTGCTGGTATACCTGCTAAAACAGAGATTTTTGCTCCGCCAGCGATATCAGCATCAACATTTTCTGCTTGTTGTAAAGCATAATCAGCTGTTTTTGTGATATATGCTTTTACTTTATCATCAGTAACTTCCATACGAGAAAGTACATCTTTTGTAATTTCTACAGCAGAAATTTCTTTATTTACAAGCATATCATGTAATTCATGTGCTGTTTTTTCAAATAAATTCACGTAAAAGCCTCCTCAATTTAATCAAAGTAATTAAAATAAATTATTCTTCTAAAATTTTAGGTACACGGAAATAACCATCTTCTTGTTGTGGAGCATTAGATAATGCCAATTCACGATCAAGGGAAGGTTTTACTACATCTTCACGAAATACATTTTGTACAGGCAATACGTGTGCAGTAGGAGCTACATTTTCAGTATCTACTTGTTGTAATCTATCTACATATTCAAGAAAATCATTAAGCTCGCTTATATTTTTATCCATATCTTCATCTTTAATGCTAAGACGAGACAGAAGAGCTACATTTTCTACATCTTCTCTAGTAACTTTCATATCTTCACCCCATTTTCAAAATAAACTGTTTACATTTTATCATATTTTAGACAATGATTGAATAGTATTGTTACTTTTCCCCACAAAATATAGCTGACTTATTTTAGCTTCTATGTTAAAATGTCTTAAAAATTAATAGTAAAATAGGTGATTTCTTACATATGGACAAAACTAAACAAAAAATTGCATTTTCCTTTCTCATTGCAATATTTCTAGCTGCATTTGAAGGTGTTGTTGTCTCTACTGCTGCACCTGTGATTGTGAAAAGTTTGCATAATTTCAAAATGATTAGCTGGATTTTTTCTATTTTTCTTTTGACCTCAGCAATTTCTACTCCTATTTACGGTAAATTGGCTGACCTTTATGGGCGAAAACGAATTTTTATGATTGGCATTTCCATTTTTCTTTTCGGTAGCTTATTAGCTGGATTATCTCAAACCATGCACCAATTAATTATCTTCCGTGGCATTCAAGGCATTGGTGCTGGTGCTATTTTTACCATTGGTTTTACAATGATTGGGGATATTTTTACCCTAGAAGAACGCTCTATCATTCAAGGAGCCATCAGTACTATTTGGGGGATAGCTGGTCTTGTAGGTCCATTACTTGGTGGATTTCTCATAGATTATCTTTCATGGCAATGGATATTTTTTATAAACATTCCCTTTGGTCTTTTATCAGTCTATATACTCGCTAAATTTGTACACGAACAAAAACCTGCTACTAATCCTAAAATAGACTACCTTGGAGCTATTTTGCTTTCCATTGCCATTGGCAGTCTTTTATATGGTGTAATGAGTTTAGATGAAGATTTTTATTTAGGTGTAATCTTATTAGTTATCACTTTGATTTCTTCTATCCTTTTTTATCTCCAAGAAGCCAGAACTTCTGAGCCTATTGTTCCTTTATTTATCCTCAATAAATCTTCTATCATTGTAAATATCATAACTTTTATCAGCTCTTTTATATTGATTGCTTGTTCTGTTTATTTACCATTACATATTCAATCAATTATGGGTTACAGTGCTACTATCGCTGGTATTTCTTTGATAGGAACTTCCATTGCTTGGTTTATGAGTTCAATTTCCATTGCTAAATTAATGAAAAAATACCCTACAAATATAATTGTTATGTTTTCTTCATTAATTTTAATTTTCAGTTCTTGGTTATTAACACAATTAACTATAGATACACCTCTTTGGCACTTATCTATTTATGTATTTTTCTTTGGCTTTGGTTTTTCTGGCACTTTAAATACACTCACTTTCATAGTCCAAGACTCTGTAAAATACAATCTACGTGGTGCCGCTGTTGGTTTAAATATGCTCACTCGTACACTTGCTCAAACAATTGGTGTTACCGTTCTCGGTGCTGTATTAAATGTTTCTACAGCAGATTTTATTCAAGCTCATAATTTAATAAATATCACTATGCAAGATTTTTATGATAATACTGCTCCTCAATATCATGAACTTTTACGCCAGGCTTTATTTTATAGTCTAAATAATATTTACTATATTTTAGTTGGCAGTAGTGTACTTTGTTTAATCTTGTCTTATTTTGTACCTAAACATCAATCACAAAAATAATCCAAAATATTAGACTCATATCTTTATATAATTATAAAAACTATGCTATACTATTATTTATTTTATATCTAAAATTTAAATTTATTTACTATTTCGGAGGAATATAATGAAAGATCATTTAGTAAAAGCTGTCGCTGATGGTGTTCGTGTTCATGCTGCTATTACAACTAACCTTGTAAATGAAGCTGTATCTCGTCATGAATGTTATCCTGTAGCTGCTGCTGCTCTTGGTCGTACTATGACAGGTGCTTTACTAATGGCAGCAAACCTTAAAAATAAAGAATGTATCACTATAAAATTTAACGGCAACGGCCCACTAGGTTCTGTTGTTGCTGATGCTAATCCTGAAGGATTTGTACGCGGTTATATCGCCAATCCTCATGTTAATTTACCACTCAATGAAAAAGGTAAATTAGATGTAGGTGGTGGTGTCGGTCAAGGTATTTTATCCGTAACTCGTTTCACTGGTCTTAAAGACCCTATTACTGGTAGCTGTGAAATCGTTTCTGGAGAAATTGCTGAAGACCTCACAAATTATCTCTATACTTCTGAACAAACTCCTTCCAGTGTAGGCTTAGGTGTACTTGTAAATCCTGATTTAAAAGTAGCTGCAGCTGGTGGTTTTATCCTTCAATTATTACCAGATGCTACAGAAGAAACACTTACAAAATTAGAAAATAACCTCACTAAAATTCGCCCAGTTTCTACCATGGTAAAAGATGGTTTAGATGCTCGTGGTATTATTGCTGAACTATTGCAAGGTTTTGATAAAGTTGATTATTTAACTACTACAGATTTAGCATTTAAATGCCAATGCTCCAAAGAACGCATTGAAGATGTACTCATCAGCTTAAATGAACATGATTTAAAATCTCTAGTTGATGATGGTCATGCTGAAGTTTGCTGTCATTTCTGTGGTGAAAAATATCAATTCAATAAAGATGAACTCACCGCTATTTACAATGTATCTCAAAAATTAAAAGACAATAAAGCTAATGATTAAATAATATCAATAAAAAAGCATTTTAAAATGGAATTATCATTCAATCCATTTTAAAATGCTTTTCTTTTACAAATTAATTTTCTTTAACCATTGCTAAAAATTCTTGTTCAGTGATAATTTTTACACCTAAACTTTCAGCTTTTGTAAGTTTACTGCCTGCATTTGCCCCTGCAATTACATAAGATGTTTTTTTCGATACAGAACCAGAAGCTTTTCCGCCTAGTGATTGAATGATTTCACTAGCTTCACTTCTGCCCATAGTTTCTAATGTTCCTGTCAATACAAAAGTCAAACCTTGGAATTTATCAGATGTTTTTTCTGTCTTTTCCTCTACCATATTGACATTTGCTTCTTTTAATTTATTTAATAAAGCAATATTTTCTTCATCATGGAAAAATTCATATACAAGTTTTGCACTTATTTCTCCAATATCTGCTACTTGTTTTATCTCTTCTTCAGTGGCTTTAGCTATATCATCAAAAGAATGAAAATGATTTATCAAGGAACGACTTGCCGATTTACCTATATTTAAAATACCTAGTCCTGTAAGCAATCTCCACGGTGCATTTTGCTTGCTTTTTTCGATTGCATTTAAAAGTTTATCTGTATTTTTTTCCTTACCAATCAATCCTTTTGCTATTAATTCATCTCGATAATTGTGTAAATAATATATATCTGCTGGATCTTTTAAATATCCATTTTCAATCAAAGTTTTTATATACATCATGCCAAAACCTTTGATATCCATAGCATCTCGACCGACAAAATTTATTATCCAGCGTTCAATCTGTGCTGGGCAATGTGGATTACTACAGCGAATATCTGCTTTATCATCGCGAATAGTATGAGCATTACATACAGGGCAAGTATCGCCAATGATAAAAGGCTTGCTATCTTGAGGTCGTTTTTCTTTGATTACACAACGAACTTTTGGAATAATTTCCCCTGATTTATATACTTTTATTGTATCGCCAATGCGTATATCTAAATCATCAATAAAATCTTGATTGTGCAATGTAGCTCTTTCTACTTTTGTTCCACAGAGCCAAACTGGTTCAAATACTGCTGTCGGTGTAATTCTTCCTGTACGACCTACGGATAATTCTATATTTAATAATTTAGTTTCTTTTTCTTCTGGTGGATATTTATAAGCTATTGCCCATTTAGGAACTTTAGATGTTGCTCCTAATTTTTCTCTTTGTGCAAAATCATTTATTTTTACAACAGCTCCATCAATATCATAATCCAAATCACCACGACGATTTCCAATTTCTTCTATAGCTTGTAAAACTTCTTCTTTAGTTTTACATACTTTATATGAATGTATAATCTTCATTCCTTGTTTGTGCATAAATTCATATGCCTGTGTATGCGATTTTAATTCTATACCTTCTACCTTTTGCAAATTAAAAATAAACATGGATAAATTGCGTTCTTTAGTAATTTTGCTGTCTAATTGGCGAAGTGTACCTGCTGCACAATTTCGAGGATTAGCAAATAATCTTTTCCCCAATAATTCTTGTTTTTCATTCACTAAGGAAAAAGCTTCTCGCGTCATATATACTTCTCCACGAACTTCAAAATAAGGCAATTTTTCTTTTAGTTTTTTCTTAATATCTTTTATCTGCATAGCATTGGCTGTTACATCTTCACCTTGTACAACACCATCACCACGAGTAACAGCTAATTTCAATTCACCATCTACATAACGAAGTGCTAAAGACAAACCATCTATTTTTTCTTCTACTACAAATTCTGGATTATCTAATTCTTTTTGCATATTATCTACAAAAGTTTCCACTTCTTCAGCAGAAAATACATCTTGCAAGCTAAGCATTGGCACATCATGTTTTACGAGAACGCCAGCTTCACGCTTTGCCACTCCGCCTACTTTTTGCGTTGGTGAATCTTTTGTAATTAATTCTGGATTTTCAGCTTCCAATTTTTTTAATTGTCGCATCAATTCATCATATTGAGCATCTTCTATTTCTGGATTATCTTGATTGTAATATAAATCATTATGATATAAGATTTTTTTCTTTAATTCATCTATTTGTTTTTTTATATCTTCCATATTTTCACCTTTTCAAATATTAATTTTACTATCTCTACTATCTTAAATCTAATTTTTATATTTATCTTCTATATTTTATCTTTATCAAAATAATAAGTCAGCTATTACTATTTTATTGTTAATAGTAGCTGACTTATTTATATTATATCAAATTTTATTTTTAGATTAAATCTTATACTTTAATAATAGGAGCATATTTTTGCATCAAAGCTTTTATGCCCTGACCTGGAAAAGCTATTTTTAATTCTACTTCTTCACCAGTTCCTTTTACAGATACAATTGTACCAATTCCCCATTTATTATGTTTAGCCTTATCACCAACTTTCCATTTTATGGATAAATCTGGACGAATTACATTACCTGCTGGTTTAACTGCTTGCGCTTTTTGCGCAAAACCTCCACCTAAAAGTGAATTTGGTCTACCTGTAGAATTATTATTACCTAAAATACTTCCACCAAAATTATTTCTACCACTTTGACTATATCCTGAGCCATAACTATTCATACTGCCCATGCCAAAACCAAATTTATTTTTTGCTTCACGTTCTTCTAAATATTCCGCAGGAATTTCACTGATAAATCGTGAAGGTTCATACGATAATGTTTTGCCATAAATCATACGAGCTTTTGCATTTGTAATATATAATTTTCGCTCAGCTCTAGTTATACCTACATAACAAGTACGACGTTCTTCTTCAATTTCAGTTTCATTCATCAAAGTTCTAGCATGTGGGAATAATCCTTCTTCCATGCCAGCTAAAAATACTACTGGAAACTCTAATCCTTTTGCTGAATGCATAGTCATAAGTGTAACTCTCTCATCTTCCATATCTGCATTATCAATATCAGATACTAAAGACACTGTACTTAAAAAGTTTTCCAAAGTTGGTTCTTCATTTGTCTTTTCAAAATCTTTCGCTACACTCAATAATTCTTTGATATTTTCTAAACGAGTCTGATTTTCGACTGTATTTTCTTTTTCTAATTCAGCAATATATCCAGATTTATGCATCACTTGTTCAATTAAATCATGAACTGATAATACCACTGAATTATTCAACATTTCTAAGATAAATTCAGCAAAATTAGCCAAAGATTGTTTTGCTTTTGGTGTAATTGGTGCCGTTTCTGGAGCAGATATAGCATCAAATAAAGTCATATTGTACATATCAGCAAATTCAGCTAATTTATTCATAGTTACAGCACCTAATGAACGCTTAGGCACATTGATTATACGCATTAAACTTATTGTATCTTCTGGATTATAAATAACTCTCAAATAAGCTAAAATATCTTTAATTTCTTTTCTATCATAGAATTTCAATCCGCCAACCATAGTATAAGGAACGCCAGCTTTCATGAAACCTTCTTCTAATGCACGAGATTGAGCATTTGTACGATATAACACTGCCATATCTCCATAAGATACATTAAATAATGTTTTTTGTTTTACAGCTTCTTCTGTGATAAATCTAGCTTCATCACGTTCATCACTTGCCGTATAATGAATTATTTTTTCACCTTGAGGATTATTCGTCCATAATTTTTTAGGTTTACGGTCAAGATTATGTTCAATAACCATATTAGCAGCATTCAAAATAGTTTTTGTCGAACGATAATTTTGTTCCAATTTTATAACTGTAGCTTCTGGATAATCTTTTTCAAAATCCATGATATTTCTGATATCAGCACCACGCCAACCATAAATAGATTGGTCTGCATCACCTACGACGCAAAGATTGCGATACATTCCAGCTAAAAATGAAGTCAATTGATATTGAGCTCCATTTGTATCTTGATACTCATCAACTAAAATATATTGGAAACGCTGTTGATATTTCATTTTTATATCTTCATGTTCTTTTAAAACTTTAACTGCAAGCATTAATAAATCATCAAAATCTAAAGCATTATTTTCAATTAATTTTGCTTGATACATAGTGTAAATTTCTGCAATTTTTTTAGCAAAAAAATCACTTGCTGATTGTGTATACTCTTGAGGAGTTGTCATCATATTTTTAGCATTGGAAATAGCTGACTGTACTGCATATGGTACATATTGTTTTTCATCAAGATTTAATTCTTTTAAACAATTTTTTATCAAAGTCAAAGCATCTTGTGTATCATAGATGACAAAATTTTTCTTATAAATACCTAAAGCTTCGATTTCAAAACGCAAGAATTTAGCACAAAATGAATGAAATGTACTGAGCCAAACATATTTTGCTTTCTCACCAATCATTCTATCTACACGTTCACGCATTTCTGTTGCAGCTTTATTAGTAAATGTTATCGCTAAGATATTATATGGAGATACTCCTTTATCTAATAAATTAGCTATTCTACAAGTCAATACTTTCGTTTTTCCAGAACCAGCGCCTGCCATGATAAGAAGAGGCCCTTCTGTATGAGCTACAGCTTGAGCTTGTGCTGGATTTAAACCATCATATATATTCAAAAGAAAATCCTCCCAAACAAAAACAAAATAAAAAATTACTCATTCTATTATCTAAAATATTAGATTAGATGTCAAAATATATATTATTAGTTATAAAAAATTAAAATCTAAACAAAAAATTAGAAATTAATCAGATTTAAATCATATTTTTCTTTTTTAATTTATATTAAAATTTACATGAAATCTTATTATTTAAGGAGATTTTTATGTATATATTTGATTTTATTTTACAACTTTCATTTTCCATCACTCTTGGTTTTATAATTGGTCTTGAGCGGCAATTAACAGGTCATTTAGCAGGTATTCGCACTAATATTTTAATCTGTTTTGGCAGTTGCTTATTCATACAACTACCTTCAATCATCAATTTAGTTTCAGAAACAGCTCGTATAGAAAGTTATATTATTTCCGGTGTGGGTTTTTTATGTAGTAGCGTTATTTTTAAAGAAAAAGGTAATGTAAAAGGATTAAATACAGGTGCTACTTTATGGTGCAGTGCTGCCATAGGTGTTTTTGTTGGCGCAAATGAACTTATACTCTCTACCATTGCCACCATTATTTTAGTTATTGCCAATATTATTTCTCGCTCTATAGCACCTAAAGTATATCCTTTAAACACTGTCTATACAGAAAATAGACATTCATTTTGCATAAATATCACTTGTAAGGAAAGTGAAGAATTTTCTATTCGTTCCTATCTAGTAAACGACACTAAACAAGAAAAATTCTATCTTATAAGTTTAAATAGTACAGATATATCTCATAATAATGTCCACATTAAAGCTGAATATTTATGTTTCAATAAACAGCCAATTATTGCTGTGGAAAAATTAATATCTAATTGTTTAAAAAATGATAAAGTCATTGCTGCTAAATGGGAGTCTTTACAAAACTAAGTACTAATTAAATTCTATTCATAAAAAAATGCTGAAATAAAAATATTATTTCAGCATTTTTAATATTATCATCTATAAAATTTTATCTATTAAAGATTTTTTACAGCTTCAGAAAGTGGTGGGATAATCTGTTTTTTACGGGACATTACGCCTGGTAAATACATAACAGATTTGCTTGCATCTTGTTTGAATGCTTCACCGATTAAGTTTTTAGGTTCGCCACTGAAGAGTAAATAGCTACCTTCGTTGATGATATCAGTAACGATAACGATAGACATTGCATAACCTTCTGCAGTGCATACACGAGCCATTTCAGCTAAGATTTCATCTTGCATAGCCATTACTTGGTCTGTATCCATAACGGATAACTGGCTGATGAGCATTGGATAGTTACCAATCTGGAATTCTTTGGAGTCATTTTTAACGATTTGAGCAGGAGTCATATCGCCGATATCTGCACCAGCTTTGAGCATTGCCATACCATATTCTTTATAATCTACACCAGCGATTTTTGCTAAATATTCTACAGCATCTTTATCTGTTTGTGTGCAAGTTGGAGATTTGAATAATACCTGTCTCTTATACACATCTCCGA